>Ga0065711_1000175_pt1 | contig 89070 bp, 65 predicted proteins | sample Hoacrofraction12_FD_59098 | JGI IMG/M metagenome (GOLD analysis project Ga0065711, IMG submission 59098) | Hoatzin crop microbial communities from Cojedes, Venezuela - Epithelial fraction 12 v2 (version 2) | ecosystem: Host-associated > Birds > Digestive system > Esophagus > Crop | place... | reverse complement strand
GTACTCTGTCCAGTTCTGGGCTCCCCAGTTCAAGAAAGATGAGGAGCTACTGGAGAGAGTCCAGCGGAGGGCTATGAGGATGATGAGGGGACTGGAGCATCTCTCCTATAAGGACAGGCTGAGGGAGCTGGGCTTGTTCAGCCTGAAGAAGAGAAGGCTGAGAGGGTATCTTATAAATGCTTACAAATATCTTAGGGGCGGGTGTCAGGAGAATGGGGCCAGACTCTTTTCAGTGGTGCCCAGTGACAGGACAAGGGGCAATGAGCACAAACTCAAGCATAAGAAGTTCCATCTGAAGCTGAAGAAGAACTTCTTTACTCTGAGGGTGACAGAGCGCTGGAACAGGCTGCCCAGGGAGGTTGTGGAGTCTCCTTCTCTGGAGATATTCAAACCCCTCCTGGATGTGGTCCTGTGCAGCCTGCTGTAGGTGACCCTGCTTCGGCAGGGGGTTGGACCAGATGATCCCCAGAGGTCCCTTCCAGCCCCTAACATTCTGTGATTCTGTGAATCTGGTTCTGTTTTGAAGGGAGAGAGAACAGTTTGACCAGCATGCAAAAACTGAAGGATCAGGTTGTCCAGGCTGTCTATGGATGTTTGGGCAGCGGCTAAAGTCTAAGCAGAAGGCGTAGGAAAACTGGTTTGCCGCCGTCGATCCCATACCGCTGGAGTGACCCTGCCTCTGTGCAGCCCAGATCCCTGTTGGGCATCTACCAAAACACTGCTCAGAAAAATCTCTGGCATTGTTCCACCCATGTCTAGCTAGCAGAAATTGGGTTTTTAACCTGGACCTGCTGGAGGAGAGTGCATGTCCAGAGGTGGATACCAAACAGAGACATGCCTCCAAATCCGGAGAAAGCCACAGGCCAAGTGCAGTGACTAACTCCAGCATATGTCTCTGCTTCTGATGGGTTTGACAGATATTTCCCCCGCAACAGCGGTGAGTTGTGTAACAACAGGAGCAAAGTCTCACAGTCTGCTCCCAGGTGAAAATAACCGTAGCAGAGAGCCTGTCTGTCCCAGCATGACAGCTGCAGGGATTTGAAAGAACAGAAAACAAAATCCACTAATGACACATTACTGATTTAAAGATACTTCAACAACAGCAGCTGGAGGTAACCTCTATATGGGATTGGGAAGAAGTGAGCTGTAAGGTGCCTGTACAGTGGGAATCGCTCTCTGTCGTCCCATGTCTTTTCCCTGTGATGCAGCAAGGGGCTTTGTAACAGCTGGTGGGCTACATGGGCAAGTTACTGTCTACTCTGTGTGTGCTGGATATACTGTGTGTAAAGGCGGTAGCTTGAGGAAACGAGAGAACTGGGAGGTGGGAGGTAGTCAATTCAAACAGCAAGACAAGCTTAAAGAAATTCAGTATTAAAACTGAATTTCTGTGTAGGTGGTCCTTGGCCTGTTGAGGTGAGTTGTTTGGTGCTGTGCATGGATGAGGAAAGCTGGACTAAAAGTGAAATAAAGCTGGGTTTGGTGATCGATTTGCAGGCGTCAGAGCCCAGTGCTGTTCCATAGCTAAAGCACTGCACACCTTGAGAGCAGAGCTTTAGTTTCATAGGTGTTGAGCCCCGTGTGCCTGGGGCTGGGAAAGCCTGGTTGAAGGGAAGAGCCGCAGATGAGAGATGCAGCTACTCGGCCAAGTCTGGCACTGTGAAGAAATACCTGCTTGCAGCTTTGCATGCCCCTTTCCTCCTGGGGCAGGGGAGACAGCTAACTGAGTTGGTAGGAACACCTCCATGCTTTGCGTGCAGGAGTACCGTGTTCATGCAAAGAGCAGCAGCAAAGCCATTTCTGTGGGACAGTGGTTTGTAGCAGCGTCACGCTGTTGGCAAGGTGTTAGACACCGCAGTGGTGCAGTCTGTGCGGATGGAGCGGCATCTCCTAATCGCTGCTCTTATCAGGATGACACCTACCGCCATGTGGAAATACGAAAACGTGGCGAAGGTCTGGTTTCAGCCTGTGCCTCTGACTGGTGACTGTCTGGAAGGTGACTGCCAAATAAAAGTTTACGTGCTCCAGCAGCCTGGTGTTTGCTAATAATCACACGTAATGAGCGGGTGCTGTCATGGAGGAATTTGATGAATACACAAAGTGATTATGAGCAGGAGAGGATGGAGTGCGTGGTAGGTTTTCATTTACAGGCCATGAATCCGTAAGCTTCCCTGTCTCCCCCCAAAGCGACAGTAAGTATTTATCTTACAGGACTCATCAGACCGACTCTGTGCACCGCAAGCTTTCACTTCCTCCTGTTGCCATCAAGTTTGAAGATGTTGCGTGTAAAACCGCAAAGGCTTTGCTTGGACTGGACCAGAAAAAGGAGGCAGCTGAGCTCCTGGGTGCGCCCGATGATGGGGACGGGGGGTGTGTGTGTGTGCCCTCTCCTGCCTGCAAGCATTTCCCAATGCAGTATGAGCCTGGGGCTGGCCACTGCCCATGGACGAGGTTGCTGCGGTGTCAGATCCTGGCAGCATCCTCGGCAGCATCCCAGTCGCCTGGGAAGGGGTGCAAAGAAAACTCAGGCTTTCAGCCCTCGCTGCTGACTGGCTTCACTCACTGCGTTGTCCTGAGCAGAGTGGCTGCCCTGGGCTGGCCCAGCAGCTCTGGAGCTTGCACAGCCATGCTAGGATGGGCACGACGCTGCTGGGCCCACGGAGAGGGGTCTGTGTGGCAGCAGGGGGAGGCCCTTGCAGCAGAAGGCTGGAAAGGACTTGGCGGTGGCAGTGATTCACACATTTTGCAAAAGGAGCCGGAGGGGTGGGAACGGGGCAAGGGAAGCAGGGGAATGTGGACAGCCACCCTGTTCTCTGATGCAGCTCTTGGCAGGGCCCAGCCCTACCTGCAGAACAGGGAGGAAGAGGAGGATGGGGTGAGCCACAGGAAGCCTGGGGGCTGGATCCTAAGTCACCTGAATCACCAGGATTCCCTCCAAATTAGCTCCAAATTAGTGAGGCGGCTGCGTCAGTGCTGCAAGCCTGGGGGCTCTGGCACTTGCTGTGGGCTGCAGGGGACCGAGTGCCTGCTTGTCCGGCTCGTTATTCCTAAAGCAAGGTGGAATGTGCTGGGTTAGTGGTCAGAGACTTGCGGGTTTTGAAGTATTTTTAATTAGCTAATGCTGACTGACTTGCCTTTTCATGTCTGGAGCCTTTGTCATGAAAAAGCAGCAAAACCACAGGTTCCTCCGAAAAGGGGAATACGTATGGGGTGAGTCACGGCTCCAGACTAGGCCTAGCATGCTGTTTTTTTTTTTTTAATTGGGTGGAAAAAGGACATATTAATACGTTTTTGTTGATGCTTTAATGTGTCTCTGCATTTGCCTGTTTGAGTAAACATTGATACTGTTAATCAGTCAGTTGCAGAGATATTAGAACAGGGTGGGTCTGGGAGGGATGGAGCGGCTTGGTTTTCAAACTAATGTGGAGCTGCTAAGAAAGCAAATTCTTCCATTTGGATCAGCAGCAAATTCCAGCTCTGTTTCTGTTGGAAGTGTTCAAGTGGCTGTTGGGAAATATTTGGTTGCCATGTGCTTTCAAAACTGAATTAATCCTCTAGCTTTCAAGGAGATGTGCAAATGCCTGAGTGCTCTTTTCCTCCTCCCCCCTCCATTTTCCATGGATCACAGAATCACATCCTCTGTGCAGGATGCATCTCTCAGGGCTTCCCCTCTCGGGGAAGAGTCTCCGGGACTTTGTCTCCGGGTTGAGTGTTTTAAGTTGCTGTCTGAGCAGCTGATCCACCCAAGTGTCCCGATTAGCTTCTGGTACTTGTGCTGAAAGCGCTGGGGGCCGCGCGGAGGCATCCCTCTGGTGACAGTCCCCGCTGCAGCGGCGTGTCTCCAGCTGCCTTACAGCTGCTAAAACACCCGGGCTGTGGCAGCTTTATGTGACCTGGCCGTGTCGCAGTTCTGTCTGGAGAGCAAGTGAACTAACCCCGATTCAGTGACTGCAGTGTGCTTAGAAGCTATAAAAAGCTTGTTTGCGCAGAAACTGTGTACAGCCCCTCTCTGGGAAGGGAGTTGGTCTTTGAAAACCGGAGATGCGCTTAGAACCGCTCTGATCTGCAGCGCCAGGTGAAGTCTTCAGAGGACGGGAATGGGCTGCTCCGCCTGCCAGCCGCTCGTCTGCGAAGCTGCCGGCGTGCGTCTGTGCGGCAGAGCTGCCCTTGCTTTTCTTCTGTGGGGCGAGGGGTGAAGGCAGGAGCAGAAGGGATCTGGAGCAGGAGTTGCTTCCTTACACGCTCAGTTTATGTGTGCGTTGACCGATGGACCGTCTGTCACCAGGGTGTGAAGTGGGTGTGGGATCACGAGCTGGCTTGTCTCCTCTTTTCCCCTCGTTCTCTCTTCCTCCCTCTGAAATGGGTCTCTAAGTGTGAGTTTGGCTGTCGTCACACGCCCTGGCAGAGCCTTTGCTCGCCGTAGCAGTGCAAGTGAGGTGCTGAGGCGTGAGCAGTGCGGTGCCACGTCCCCACGGGGCTTCCAGTGAGGCAGCTGGGGTGGGATCCCTGTGCCACTGGGATAAAAGGGCTTTTTATGTCCGTGAAGACAAAGCCTCTTGTTTAAAAATGCAACTGAATGAAAAACACGATTCTGAATGCCCTAGACTCAGCTATTAAAAGCAAACAAACAAAAAAGCCCCACACAAGAGAAAACTGAAGAGCTCCCCTGCCCCCCAGCCCAGTGTGCCAATGTTGGTGTAATGCCTCCCCACTGCAAAACCCTCTGTGATTGCTTTGGGCGCTTAGCAGTCCCTGTCTGCTTGCAACTTTGTGGCCCACTAACCTTGTTATATACTGTTTTGGTATAACGTACTTTCCTCTTCCCAGACAACTATAACAAGGTCAGGTGCCTCCTTTTTCTCTCTTGGTTCAAATTTTCCCTCTCTCCTTTCAAGCAGAGAAGGAAGAAGTGATGTGAAAACTGAGAGGTAAACCTGTTTTATGAGGCTTACTGCCTGAGCTGAACAGCAATAGGGGCTGGAAGGGAAAGTATTTTAAGTGAAGACCCACACAAACAACGGCAGGGCATATCCAGAGCATGACATTTCCCTGATTGAAGTCAAAAAGGCAGCACCACAGTAAATTTTTTATATTGTTTCACAGATTACAAGTTAGGCTAGGTGACCAAGGCAACGCTACCATGCAGGTCCTTGCAAGATGCAGGAATGCTGCATGCAGCGCTGCCCGTCTTGCTGGATGCCCAGCCTGGGACCTACCCTGGTTCCCGGAGCAGCCCCTTCCCTGCCACGCTCCCAGGGGTGCCCCAGCCGCCCCACCCTTGGTGCCACCAAAACCTGGCTGCTAAAGGAGTTGCTCAGCAAGAAAGTCAGCTCTGAGCAAGCCTGGTGCGTGCTATGCGAGGTGGATTTCACAACTGGCAGAAACACTTGGGGAACACTATGGAGAACAGAGACAGTTTTGGCTATGCAGGCAGGTGCCATGAACTGCCAGGCAGCAGAAGCCAAGCTAAGAGACTTAAAAATCAGCCAACTCTCCTTTGTAAGTTCTGCTTTCTTCCTAATCCTCATTAGCACTGATTCATTTGAAACCATGAGGATTTCCCTTAAAAAGGGATTTCCAGAAGCATCATTATTTTTTTCAAAGCTCTTGGCTTATGGTGGTATTAAAGATGTTACAGATAGTCAGCACTAAATTAAATTCTGGTGAAGTGGTTAGATAATGATGCTTCTGCGGGCAGTGCTGCATGCGGCATTCCTGCATCTTGCAAGGACCTGCATGGTAGCGTTTCCTGGGTCACCTAGCCTAACTTGTAATCTGTGAAACAATATAAAAAATTTACTGTGGTGCTGCCTTTTTTTTTGTCTGTCAGTCTGATGCAGCTTTGCTGCAGTTCCTCCCCCTGCCCCATTCATGCAGGACAAGCCCAATGATGGAGTTGGCTGTCTTGCCATTGGTGGCTTTTGCTGACTGTTAACCATTGTGTCTTGTCTGCTGGCAGCTCTGCAGGTGCTGGGAGGTGGGGTCTGATGTGCTTTACTTCATCTCTCTGCAGTGATGCAACTTCTTGTTGACTTTCTGTGCTGCTAGCACCTGTCTGAGCTGCTTTCCCAGGCTGCCACACCTGCCCATCACTCTCATCTCCAACGACTTCGTTCTTTCCAGACTAAGTGTTAAAGAAAATGCGTATTTATGGCTACAGGAAAACTTGTGTTCTTAAGCTAGCAAGTGCTTGTGAAGGCAGCTGGGAGCCTCAGACAAAAAAGGCTTGCTAGTCAGAGCACAGACGTTGGTGAAGCTGAGCCTGTTGTCCCTTGAGCAGCGAGCCAGCCTGCTCAGGATCCTGCCTACCAACAGTCTGTAAACCTGAATTCACCCCTCATCCAGAGGAGGAGACAGCCATGTCTGTTCCCGTGGGCAGAGGAGGAACCTTATATTTCTTGACTTACAGCGATTGTGGCCAACAAAGCAGGAGCTGGAAAATCTTGGGATGCAAATCTTGTTTGAAGTTGCACTGAGCCTAGCCAGATCCCCATTTTTAAAGACCCTGAGCTACAGCTAGCATGCGTGCTAGAATGTGCTTGTCAGTGCCTCCCTCTTTGTTCATGCACAGGGATTGCGCTGTTTGCACTGTTGCATCAATCGCTGATCTTGCTTGGTCACATTGGTCAAAGTGCCAACAGGGCGTCGGATGCTCCTGTCACAAATGTCGTGGGAAGGGGCCATGGGCAGGTCACTGGCCTTTTCCCATCCTCATGGTGATATCTCCTGTCCAGGCACCTCATCAGTGCTTGGAAAGGGGGATTATAGCAGATGGGTGTAGGAACTGTGTGCTTCATTCTCTCTGGTTCTTAAACACCAAGCAGATCTGATCGAAGCCGAGTTTCTGCGTACTCGGGGTTTGAGCATGGCTGATGCCTGCNGTTCCATGCTTTTTGCGGTGTTCCTGCTGCGCCTAGCTCAGTCAGGTCAAGGGGGTCAGTGGCAGTGCAAACAGCCTGTTGCTTACATGGTTTATTGAGAGGCTGACTCTGGGGAAGTAGGGCAGGTGGTTATTCAAGCAGTTTTCTTGTAGAAAAGCAGACTGTTTCCTTTTTTGCAAACAATATCAGGTATACTACTTTGTGCAAAAATACCTTTTCCAGGTACTGTTCAGAATCTTTATTATTTGGGTTTGGTAGCTGTGTGCTCTTGGGGGACAGACAGGCAGGCAGAGCGTTCAGTGTCTCTTGCATTAATACTTTAACTCTGGATTCTGTTTATGTTCAAAGTTGTGGAAAATCCCTGGAGATGTGAGCTTTTCTAACCTACAGAACACACTGGTAGCAGGTACCTTAATGTGTGCAGAACAGCATAGCCTGTAAAATAAATATACAGAGCTAAGTATTAACAAGGCTAATGGGGTTTTTGACTTGTTAAGGAGTGCATTTCCCATATTCTGAGTTTCACACATCTTTTTTCTTTGTGGAAAGATAAATGTGGCTTCAGGAACTGTAGTGACCTTGGTACTGATTGTTGCTATACTGCTGTTCAAAACTGCATGCATTTGAATGCAGCCTGGTTTCACAGTGTCCCTTTTCTCTTCTTTAGATACTCCCTAAATTCATGAGATGGCCAACACCATGCAGATCTCCAAAGATGAGCTGGAGGAACTCAAGGAGGCCTTTGCCAAAGTTGGTAAGTCACAGTGAGGAGGGCACCTTGCTCCCATCTGCTACACATTTGAAATGGATTTATCCCACCTCTGTGAGCAGCCATGCCAGCAGGACGAGAGCAGTCTGCTGCTCCTGTGATCTTCTACATGCCTAGATGTCCCTTTGCAGCCTTGTTGCTTCTAGCCAAGGAGTGCAGAGGAAGGTATGTAAGCAGTCTGGCTGTTGGTGAGCACTGGCAGACAGCCTTGCCCCGTTGCTCCAGAGTGGGCTTAGTTGGTTCCTGATGATGGCAGAAGAACTATCCAAGCAGGTATTGCATTACTTTGGCCCAGGCAGCACTTCAGGGCTTGCACAGTGCATGGTTCTGATGATGTTGGTTTTGGCAGATTGGCTGAGCTGTGCGGATGGTAAGTGTAGGTGCTATGTTTCTGGTTTGTGCAGGTGCATTTGAGGCACCGCGTTTGGTGAGCTTGTAGGCAAAACCTAATTAGTGGCTGTTTACCTGGCCATTATGGAGCAACTTGCGGTGATAATAAAACGCTTTGCGGCTGCAGTGCATGTGCATTGCCCTCTGGTGGCTTTATTTCTTGTCTGGCTCTCGCCTCCTGACAGCCTGTGATGCTCGAGGGGTTGCGCAGCCCAAGCTGCTCTGCCTGCCTTCCAGCTTTCCCCCGGCGCAGGCATTGCAGAAGCCTCTGGCAGGCTGCTTCGGGAAGTTGAAATGAGCAGAAAACTGACATCATGGAGAAAATTGTTTTCTCCTGGTTTAGTTTCCTGGTACAGCTTGCTGGAGGATCAGAGAAACACCAGGGAGGAGCGGGACAGGGGCTGGACCACAGCAGCATGGGCTGAGGTCAGTGTATGCAGCTGGGGCACCGCACCCGGGGCTGGCACTGGCTGGGAACAAGTTGCACAAGTGATTGGAGCCAGTGTTTCATTCTCCTAACTGGACATCGGCATCACTTGAGCACTGGTTATAAATACAAACTGGTAGCTGACGTGCATCTGTGTTGGGTAAACTGCGCTCTAGAGTAGGTCGGGTCTGGAAACTCTCACTTGCTCAAAATTTGCCATCTGCAGAGAGAAGTAAATATTTCAAAGACTACTGATTCTCTTGGAGCAGTATTCCCTGTTGGGACTTGAAGCAAGTTGTATTTTAGGCAGTTGCCTCTCCTGTCTTCCTCTTCTGAAACTTTTCCAGCAGGTAGAAGTGAGCTGCTGCAGAGGGAGACAAGTGACCATCATGTTGCTCGCTGCCTAACGTGCTGCTGAGTGCAAACCTTAATAAGGCTGGGGTGCAGGCAGCCTGTTCTGTCCTTGGATAAACTTAAAATGATTAACTTGACTGGAATGTGGTGGCTTTTTGTCATTAACGTGGGGGAAAATTATTGAGATGAGGTTGGCTGGCTGCCTTTGCACTGGAAACACAGAGAAACTGAAGTCAAGTCCTGGTCTGTTTTAGGAAACCACCTCAGTCTGCTCAGGAGGCGGGTCCTGTTTGGTTTTAAATTAGAAAAGCACTGTCAAGACTTGGGTATTGTTGAGAAACATGATCATTAGCGTGGACATACCTACAAGTGAGATGGGATCTGCCAGTCCTTTGCAGCTGCCTTCTATTTTGTGTGCTTTAGGCATGGTACAGCCTGCAAGCATTGCTGTGGGACACACCTGACAGGAGTGCCTTTAAGGCTCTCATTCCTTTTATTCTTGCCTAAAGGAGCCATATTTGTCCTGGGATATAGAACTGGTTGCTAACTGAATGACTGACTTTCATTGGAAACTTCTAATGCCATCTCCAGTGAATGTGAAGAGAAGTTGGACTAAGGCTGTAAATTAAAATGAAAGCCATTCTTTCATGTCCAAGCTACCTGGAAGACTTGGAACGCGGCTGAGAAGCAAGGTTATAGCAAAGCTCAGCTGGTTGGCTTCTAGAATGTCGTAAAGGCCATGTGGGGAAGAAGAAGCATCTCACGGGGTGGTTTCTGCTCACCAAGGTGTCCCCCGCTCCAATGCGTGGCTATAGGGGCTTCCTGGAGACCTGCTTTAACTCCAAGATGGGGCAAGTTGCTGCTGTGGATGTGTAGGTTGATGGGACTTCAAAGGTGTATGTTTGAGCTTTTCTGTATGCAGCTGGAATAGATCAAGACATCTGGTGTTGCTGGAAGGCAGTGAGGTGTGTTACTGTATTCTCTGTCACCAGTTGCCTTCCATGCTGCTTGAAGTTGTTCCTTCTCTTCCATGCAGCTGATGTACTAGAAGCAGTCCATGGGTGAGAAACCATGGTTTAAGGTTAGCGCTAAAATCAGCTGCAGCTCAGGCAAGCAGCTCCCAGCATCCTACCAGATATTTGTATTGGAAGTGATCCAACTGGTAAACAGCAGCGGGGAAAAAAGCATTTTAACATCTGAAAAATATAATTAAGTGGGGCATAAGAACTGTCTAGGTTTTGAATGACCCGCAAATGAGTGGGAGAAGAGCAGGTTGCTCCAAATCTCAGCTGATGTCTGAATTTATTCTGTAGAACGGGTGTGTATATGTATGTACTTGGTCAAACAGTGGCACTTCTTAGGGGAGGCACAGCAGAACAAAATCTGCAAACTTGCTTTGTTTATTTGCCTTCCTTCTCCCTGCTTCTGATAGCAGAGATAAGCATCTTTTCTGGAAACGACGAAGTACTTAAAAATGCAACCCAGCTGAACAGTTTGTTCGCTGCTGCAAGGTGGTAAAACAATGCTCTGAAATGTTAGCTTAGGGCAAATAGGGATCTGTGATCCTGCGAGAGTGTGTCCTGCTAAGCGTATATCCTTAAAAGGCAATGTGCTGGTTACTTTCCCCTCTTGCATCCTGTTATTTAAGCTATTTTAAGTACTTGTCTGGAGGAAGCTGAGCCAGCGCTTGAAGCAGCTTTTGGGTTTTGTTTATCGTGGCTTTGCTGCGCCACCTGCGTCTGGGCAGAAGATGGTGCCGTACATCGCTGCGGTGACCTTTCCCGGCTTTCGGACGCTGGCGTGCATGCATCTTTCAGTAGAAATCGGAAACTTCAGATGTGCTGTAGTTTCCTTTCCATCAGGCAGATTATAATGAATCCAGGCTGTAGCTTGTCTGTTAAAATAATTTCGCTTTCTTCCATTAGTAATTCTGGGCTGTACGCCGAAGGATTTTGATGGGGGTAGCTTCTATTTTGACAGCCTCTTAGCTGTTGAATACCATTTCAGATTTTGTTAGAGAGGGATTTTAGACCACCTTCCGTCTGAAGTCTGGCCCTGTTGCAGGACATCCAGCAAGGCACCATATGGTGAGCCTGCAGTAATGCTGGAAATAACTATGGAACTTGCTGGTGTCGCAAAGGTGACTACCTTTTTTTTAATGCTGCTACTTCGTATGTTTGAGTGTGATGCCAGAGGGGGAACAGAGACAGTGGGAAGGGAAGCAGCTGCCCTGTGGGACAGAGGTCTCAGGCCTATTTGTCATGTTTACAGGGCTAAAGGCTTTTAGACATGTTAAGAGAAGAACGGGTCCGTATTCCACCACATAGTCAATCACTAGTTAAGGTTGCGCGATTCTGCTACCAAGCCAAAACCACAGGCTAGCACATCCACCAGGCTTTAACACTTAAATCCACCCTTCTGTGACGAAGAAGCTAAAACTTGAAATGAGAGCATTTTTACTGCAAAATCAATAACTTGGTGTCTTGCAGCTGAACCAACAGACCTGACTTGCTTGTAAATCCCGCTCCCAAAGTGCCTGGTACATAGATGCCCTTTTAGTCTATGGAGTAAATCGGTGATTAATTTTTATCCCAGGACACTACGAGAGAGTAACTCTTACGGGTGGGTATCGTTACGACTCGGAAGAACTTAGGTCCTGAGCTCCAAGGGTTTTGAGTGAATTAAGGTGCATCACTCAACGGAGTGTGTCCTTCACACTCGATTACGTGCTGTCTGTCTGAGCCCTGTGCAGGTGCTGAGAGCCACTGGAGAGCAGCATCTTTCCTGGTGCCGTGCTTCTGAGTCGCGTGCGCTCACATGTGAGTGTGCATTTCAGGTGGCTCTTAGTGCTGCAGAGCTGCTAATTTTTAATTTTTTTTTCAGTGAGCAGAGGTAAATCTTTGAACTAGATACACCCAGAGGACTGTGAAGATGCTGCTTTGCAGGGGTGAACGAAACCCTCAAAATGGGCAAATGTTGACCCAGGGTGCAGTAAATTCCTTATCTCTGCCCTGCAGCCAGGTTTGATGCTTGCAAGCTGAGACTGAGGTCTGCTGAGCAAGCGTGGATGGACCAGACGATGGCGTGGGTTAACTACTCAATTGCACTGCAATCAGTGTTTTTAAGTTACGGTTTCTGTTCTGCAAGCAAACCAATAGAAATGCAAGGCCGGGGATCAGTTCCTTGAACTAGATTGTACCCTTAAGACGTGCAGGGCTTCATATGTAGAACTGAGCTCTAAACAGGTTTAAGAATCCTTTTTTACCTGTGCATCTCTTCAGTGTATTAGAGATGGGAACTTAGGAGCTTGGTTCCCTGCCATCTCACCCAACAGGCTTCTGCCTCATGTAATACCATATATTGTGTTTTTGCTTTTCACTTCTGAGTAGGCTCAGACATGGCACACACAAGCCCGGTTCAGAAACACTTCTGATTGCTTAAGCTAGACATGTCAAGAAGAAAACCTCTGTTAAATCCAAATCGAAATCACACTTGTAATCCTATCAAGGATACAGTATGTATTCTGAAGTCTTGTTTTTCTCTGTCCTTTGCCTGCTAGCATTTGGGTAGATGTAAAAGTTCTTTAGGTGGTAGATTGATTGGAAGAAGTGCTGAACAGATGTTTCTGGATTTACCTGCTTAATTTGGCAGCATGGCAAAGGATTGTGGTTGATCCAGTCAAGCACAAGCTAAAGCAACGGGTCTTGGCTGTAGGCATGGTGAGGGTGGAAGCAAGGTTTTGTTTCAGGTCCATAGGCTCTGGAGATTAGCAAATCCTTTTTTGTCTGATTTTCTTTACTGGCTGTGAGGCAGGGAAAGATGTATATTGTGGAGTTAGATTTAGGAATAAGAAAGCTGTAACAAAAGAAGCTGCGATTTAGCTAGAGGGGAAATAGTTTGCTGATGACATATCAGGCTGGACTGTTTAGTAAAGCTTGCCTTTGTAAGCTTATATTTTTTTGGAATAGAATTCTAAGATTGAAGGCCAGACAGCAGCCTGTTGCTATCATTAATCATTGGCCCAAACCACTTTATTTCATCAGCATTATTGTAAACACTGACTTTTCATAAAGTAGTTTAATGTATTTATTAATCCACTGGAACTGCTGCTCTTCTTTAGTTTGAGAACCTGGGCTGTAGGAGGGAGTATAGGTTTGCTCTATGTTGGTTTGGATGCTTGCCACTAAACATTTTAATTTCCCTTTCTTGCTAACTTACAAAACCAGTTTTAAAATCCCATATGGATCTGGAAGAAGAAGAAAATTGGAGTGGTGGTGAGGACATGCTGCTTGCTAGAATATTGCTGTGAAATAAAACCTAAAAGCCACCACTGACACCTCATTAAAAGTGAATTGACTTTCAACATTTGCTAAAAAAAAAAAGGGGGACTTTAGAGCTATCCTGATTGTTTTATTTTCTTGAAAGTGTTTCCCTTTAAGCATAAATGCTGACCCCAGTGACTGTGGTGTGGGATTCCCTCTTGACTAAAATCAAATACTGGGGCTGGTGCAGCTCTTCATCACACAGCCTGGGGAGCTGGCAGCAGCCTCCAGTCTGCGAGGGTGTTGGAGCAGCAGAAGCTGTTGCTTGAGTGGCATTTAACTCTACGGCCTTAGGGAGAGGCTGTTGCCTTATAAATAGCAGAAGAATCCTCCCGTGGAGGATATGGGCAGAGTGGTGGCATGGCGAAGCCGGGCGCCTTGTAGTGTGGCGTGGTTTTGGCAGCGGCTCCTGGCAGCGCACCAGCACAGTGCCAGGGGCTGCGGAGGTCGGGGAGAAGGTACCGCGGCTGCTGAGATGCAGAGACTGCTCTCGTTTAGCCTGAAAGGGCCTGGCTGATGTCTTCAGTACAGACACGGTGTTGACTTTGCAGAGCCTGTGGGTTGAATGACAGTCGTAGGAGACTGCCAGATCTCCACCTTCTCAGAAAAGCCCATCCAGGTATTCCCCACCAGCAGCACTAATCCAGGGTGGGTATCTCCCCATGGCCCCAGCCCTGGGGAGGAGGTGGCAGCTCAAGCACTGAATTAATTTCCTTGGGCTGTCTGTACCACTTACCTACAGCAATGGGATTTTAACATCACTACTGAGCCGGTAACAGCACAACATGCCCTGAATCTCTGTCTCTCCAAACATGCTGGAAGGTCGTGCTTACGTCTTGGGATGCGAACCTGGACTGTCTGACTGCTTCAAATGCTCTGGCTGCTCGTGGACCCAACTCTGCTGAAGCCTGGGTTCCAGCCGTGTGGTGACCCACGCTGTCTGCTCGTCCTGGTTAGCGTGAGGAAGGAGGCACCCAGCCCACACCTGTCCACGCCACCAGTGAAACCTCACTTGCCTGAAGAAAGGCTGGGGCTGCTGGATTTGCCCTGCCCAGTCAGCAGACCTGATGATGTCCCCGAAGGGGTTGGGATACGCTGATGTGGAAAGCTTCAGATTCACACTAGATTCTTGCTTCCTTTCTTCCCAAATCTAGTAGGTGATAACGTCTTGCTGAGCATGCAGTGCTACTCTGGTTTGGTGGTTGACTGTCAAAGCAAATGTCCTTGCAGAGAATTCTTGGGCAGCATTAAAAGATCTGGCTGCAATTTTCTGTCAGCGATAAATGGATAACATCATTATCAACATGACAGAAAAATGTAAATGTAGAGCTGACTTAGTGTTTTCCATTCAGAAAGTAAGAAGTGCTGTGTTTCATTAGTGTCTATTTTTAACATGCAAACCCAGCTACAGCTAGATGTAAAAAGAAATGCTCTGCAGATCATTTGTGAAAGTGCAGATGCTCTTTTGTGAAACTTTTACACTAGACTTAGTCATGTGTGCTGAGAGCCATCCAGCTCTACTTGGAAGCTGCTGTTGCCCAAAGCCAGAGGAATCTCGTGGCTTGTGGTGGGACCCTCTCTGAGGATGCGCTGTGTGTATTTACCACGTGCCGCTGATTCCTGGTGTGTTCTTGGTAGTGTCCCTTGAATAGTATACTACTAGGGCTTGGTATTTTTGGTGTGGGCACCCTGCTATGTGTTTGTGTCTTGCATGGATCTTGCTTTCAGCAAAGATGAATGCTCTGAGCAGTGTGGCCCCAAAACAGGTATGGTGTGACGGGCCACGCTAGAAGATTCCTCCTCACCTCCATGTCTTGTAGACGTCCCCCATGTGCAGGTTGTTCTCCGTAAAGAACTTCTGAGCATAATGGCTGTGTTTCTGCCCCCTGTCTGGGGTTGGTCCTGTCAGGGTACTGGCATGTTTCTAAAACCTTCTCCTGCCCCTTCTCTTTCTCAGATCTCAACAGCAACGGGTTCATCTGCGACTATGAGTTGCACGAGCTCTTCAAGGAAGCCAACCTGCCTCTCCCCGGGTACAAAGTGAGAGAGATCATCCAGAAGCTCATGATCGACAGTGACAAGAATAAAGATGGGAAGATTAGCTTTGAAGAATTTGTCTATGTAAGTGCTATTTCTGAATTTCTGAATTTCCAGCAGCCTCAGGGGACCCATTTAGACTAAACTAAGGAAGGGGGTAGAAGAGGTTGAACCTGGCTTCTCGGCCACTTACCCTACTCCTAGTTTTCTTTCCACAAACTGATCACTTTTGAGGACTTGCCATGTAAAAATCAGTTCTTTGTACAGATCTCTGCATACAACCAGTCTTTTGTGCTGTCACTGCCAGCCTTTAGATTTGGACAGAGGGGAAATATGTTGGTTTTTAAGCAAAACCCAAAAAGAATCCACATGCTTTTCCTATATGAAAACTTTGTTGGAGGCTGAAAGACCATTTCCACATGAGGTGACAACTAGAAAAAAGACTTCCAGTTCTCCAAGCTTATGGTATTGACTGGAAACTACTCAGTTTTCCAGGCACATAGATGAAAACTTGTTTTCCCAGTGAAACAGTATGATTTCCTTTCTCAATTTAATGGGGTTACAAGTATTTGCTGAAGATTTGAGAGGGCATTTCACAACACACTTGGAGACTAGTCCTAGATGCTGATCTAGGAAAATTCAGATCTATTTGTTGCCTTAAAAGGGAAGAGGAGAAGTAAGGAGATAGGAGAAGCTGTAGGATGGGTCTAAACTTCAGCATTTTTCTGTAGTAATAGGTCAGAATTTTAAAAAAAGTTTTAGTTTTACAAAAGCACAGCACTTCTTCTGAGATACTGGTTCAATATCCATCCCTTCATCCATGAAAGTATGTGCAGTACATTGAGGAAGCTGTTTTCATGTCAACTATTTATCCTGATGTTTCTTAATTTATCTTCACCTTCTGTTCCTTAATTGTTTTCAGACCCTCTGAACTTTTGAGTTCGGAGTCAACTAGTAAGTTGGTGTTTGTTTGCAGTTTGTGAACACTTGCATGCTGGGTGCATGTTTCAGCTGTTGGTTTGAGCTGGTCCATAATTCTAACTTTGCACTAGGAAGGGAGAAATAAATCTCTTCCATCACATTTGAATGGTACCAATGATCGAGTAAACATGAAATGTCTGACAGGCAACTAAACTATACAGTAGAAGCAAAGGTTAGTTCTAGGATATTTACAAGGAGAACTGTTGCTGTTTTCTAACTCTGAGCACTTTTGCTGGGGTTTACGGTACAACAGATGACGAGAACTGACTTGAGGTTGGGGCCAAGTGACTTAGGGGTAACTGAGCACTAAAGCATGTATTTTCAAAGAAGGTGTGCAATACCAGTAATTAGTCCAGCAAATTTTAAAATAAGTAAATCTGTATCAAAATCAGATTTTTATTTAAAACCAACCAACCAGAAACCCCAAAACTTTTGGGCTCTTGGGTGTTCACTCAGCTCTACCTGGTCATCCGGGTGAGCAAAACCTCTGCATGCCAGCAGGAGATGGTTTAACTGCACTGCATCATCATCTTGACTTGCCACCTTCCCTGCGTTTAAGGGACCGGCAGGGTAAGGGGTGACAGCCAGTGAGTGGGCAAGTCCCCACTCCTCTCTTTTTAGCAGAAGCAGTTTGTTGTTCTGCTTTACAGTGCTGTTCCATTGCCTTTTTCTGGGTAGTGTTTAGAGAACCTGCATACGTTTCGTTTGTGTTTTCAATGTGGTTGAAACTAATTGGTTACGTTTTAAGGGAGTTACAGTAGGCTTTCAAGCCATTGAAAGTATTTTTTTCTAATAGTTGCTCAGTTCTGTAGGACCTCAGGGCCACTAATAGTAACATACAAGCGGCATGTGTAATTTTTCTGCACTAAAGCATCTCTTCTGCCCTCAAATGTGAGGGTGTTTTGTCGGTTAGCCTAAGCCTGCGGTTGAGGGAGGGGGAATCCTTACCTGGAGCACTCGTTGTTACACATTATTGCAGTTTTGACTGTTACACACTTAGAATTGTTTCTTGGGTTGTGGACAAAGTGTTTTGTGTGAACTAAAGTCACGGTCACACAAGCATCTGGCTTACACAGAAAGGTTAAAATCACACAACAGCTTTCTCCACTTTGGTTCTGCAGAAACTGCTGCATGTGTACTGCTCTCAGACTGCAAAGGTTTCACGGGTGTTTTTTCTCATGGTCTCTTGACATCTACTTGAAAAGGTAAATGTATGTGGGGTAATTCATACCTAATGCTGCTTTTTCAATAGGCACTTGTAATACGTGTCTGAGAGCGTGGGACAACTCTCTGCCCACTATCCATGTTGAATTTAATACCACTGCACCCTTGCTGGGCCCTTCACGTTTGCTGATTTTACTACAAAGTTTGTCTTGAAGCTGAGAAGAAATGGCTTCTTCTGTGGTCCTTTCACTTTATGAAGACAAGTTTCTCTTGTCTAACAGAGCACTTTAAATTATAGATTTTCCAAGAGGTGAAAAGCAGCGATATCGCTAAAACGTTCCGAAAAGCAATTAACAGGAAGGAAGGAATCTGCGCGATCGGGGGGACCTCGGAGCTCTCCAGCGAGGGGACGCAGCACTCCTACTCAGGTACCGCTCTGCCTTCCAGCCGCGCTCCGGGGTGAGGGGAGGAGGCCACGTGCCCAAAATAGCAGATTTCTGCTGTCCTGCCATGTGCTGTGCTTTTGTCCTCCGGTAGCTGAATGATCTCACATCAAGGTGAGAACCGGACAGAATTAGAGGGTAATGAAAGATTAGCAGCGTGTAAATTAAATGTGTGCTTATTTTTGTTAACTGTGCTTGCTGATGAGGTCCTTGTGTCACACTTGAATATAATGAAGTTGTTGAGCAACAAGTGAGGAACAGGAATATTCTAGTAATTGGAAGTGAAAGTCGTACTCCTTTAAACTTTGTGTGACTAATAAAATAGTGTGGAAATGATAGTGGGGCTTTTATTTCCCTGGGCTATTGCACACTTGATTCTTTTGGGAAAATCTTTGCTATGTTATGGAAAAGCCTGTATTAAATTTACAATTGGTTATCTTAGAGGAAGAAAAATATGCCTTTGTAAACTGGATAAACAAAGCCCTGGAAAATGATCCCGACTGTAGACACGTTATTCCAATGAACCCAAATACAGATGACCTGTTCAAAGCTGTGGGAGATGGGATTGTGCTATGGTAAGTCGTGACAACTCCTGAATTTTAAAAAAACAAACCAAACAAACAACAAACCACACCAAAATAACTTCCCGAAACTGTAGTTAGGGAAGTTTTCAACCTGTTCTAAGCTGTTTTTGTGGCTAGTGTATATGCATAATGTTTTTAATGTATAAAAATGGTCTCGGTCACCCAGGCTTTCACTGTCATGGCGTGATGCTTCGGCTTTGATGCCGGCTTCAGAAGCTGGTATTTTTGTCTAGTGCTTTTGTTTGGGCTTGAGGCTGAATTTGCTGAAGGGGAGAAGGTGCCTTGCGGGAGCAGAAGTTGTCTTGGTGCAAACTTGGCCTGATGCTAGGTAGCGTGGGGCAGAGCAGATGTGTCAAACAGCCCATTTTCCTGGATGTTTAGACAGACGGTAACCTCTGTGGGAATGTTAGTGACCTGATGAATTAATCCAAAAACAGATTTTCTGGGAATCCTCTTGTTGCTTTTGATAGTAGCTGCACAAAGTTAGTAAAGCAACTTGTTTTGGTGCGTACTGGAAACAGAAGGTATCCAGGGCTGCTAAACACCATCCGCCTTCTGTGTATGGGGTTTCTTTTGTTTTGGTATTTTTGGTTTGTTTTTGAAGTATGGCTGAATTAATATAGTGGAGAACTGGATCAGCCTGGAATTCCAGTAACTCTATATCAATACGCAGAAGTATGTTTAGTGGGCTGCCTGTTGCCTCTCATTTCTTTTCTTTGTTTTTTTTCTTTAGCTTACGATTTTTTTTTTTAATTTCCCCAATTTCAAGTAATTCAGCTCTTCAGGTGAAGACTGAACTGAGCAGGAAGTAATTCATAATATAAAGTAAAAACTTGCCATGTTTTCTGTTCCCTAAAAATCCATTGTGCTCGCATGCTCCCTACTGAGCTCTCAAAGTGTTTGCGCTTTTTTTGAGGCAGTTTTCTTGTCAGCAGTAGTACACCTTTACAACAGGAGGACGTGTGTTGTCTTACTAGAATCCACAGTGGGTGTCAATGGAGCAATGAGTCTTCACTAGTTCAGTGACTGTGCTGTGAATAATTCATGTGCTCTTTTTGTTCCAGCAGCTGAGATCAGTAGTGGCTAGTAAGGTGTTTAAGGTTTCAGGCTTAGCTATTAGTTACAAATACATTCTTGATAACGTAAATATTAACTTCTGATTTACACAACCTTGATTTAAAAAAAAAAATACACAAAACTAAACGGGCAAAAAGAAATGTACTGTGGTGAGTATTGTAATAGTGCATTGAGTTTTGATGAGATTAAATACTAAATGTTGTTCAAATATTACTGGTTTTCCTCCTAACAGCAAAATGATCAATCTTTCTGTTCCGGACACGATCGACGAAAGAGCAATTAACAAGAAGAAACTCACACCATTCATAATTCAGGTATAATACATTTCTGTATTTTTGCCGAAATTCATATTCAGATAGAATTAGTGAAAACAGCATGGTGGCTCAAGGCATTATTGTGGAACTCTGGAAAAGAGCAAGTTTTATAACTTGCATTTAATTATTAAAGGCGTTTTTATACTGCACATAATTGACAGTGCTATGGGTACAGTTCAAAAGACAAAAGTGCTAACTTAATGACAAAATAGGTAAAATGACTGAAATGCTGTGCTCACCTGATATTGCTGCAGTGTCTTTTTTAAACAATATGGTTATTGGTGTTGGCTGTCTGTGAATCATTTCATAGTATGACAGGTTGTTTTGCGAGGATTCCTGTGCGTGTGTATAACTTCTCCAGCCTTATTCTTGTTGACGCCACTAGATGTGACTAACTCAGAGGCTGAAACCAAATACCAGAGGCTGAAATTAAACCCTGGTTCCTGGTTCAGTTCTTATTGATTCAGCCTGCTGCCACCACAGCTCCGTTAAAACTTCAGCCGGAGAGCAGCCGGGAGCATTGCTCCGAGCTGCTGCTGTTGGAGCGAGGACGAGGGGGAAATCTCTGATCTGCTGGCGCTGGATGGTATGCAAAGCAGCATCTCCCCAGGCTGTCTCTCACTCGGCTGTGCTGTTCGCAGGAGAACCTGAACCTGGCGTTGAATTCTGCGTCCGCCATTGGGTGTCATGTTGTCAATATTGGCGCAGAGGACTTGAGGGAAGGCAAACCCCACCTAGTCCTTGGGCTTCTCTGGCAGATCATAAAGATCGGCTTGTTCGCCGACATCGAGCTCAGCAGAAATGAAGGTAAATGAAACTATAAGTGATTACTTCTGAAGCATGATCACCGCATTGCTTGCATTGTCACCTCCAGCCCTGTTCGCTGCCTCTCCCCTCCCCTCCTCTCTGCTGAGCGGAAGGTACTCGCCTTCGGGCATGTGCCAAGCAGAGTGCTCTCCAACCTGTTTATAGCTGTGAAGCAGGTTCAGGTGGATGGGTTGTGCCATCCTTGGAGAAAGGGCTGAACACAAGTCTGTAAGTCAAGATGCATCTTGGCTCAAGCCTTGCAGGGCAAATGAGCACATTGCTTTGTGATGCCTCAGGCTGGGCGAGCTCTCCTGGTGTTCTTTGACAATAGGTACCTAACGCTGTTGGCAGGTGGCCAAAGCTGCTTACATTCTTTTAGGATTATAGATAACCGCACATCTTCCTCAAAAAAATAAAAGAAAAAAGGAGGGCTTCAGCTCTTTAAGAATGTGTTGTGAATGACTTGGATTTCCTAAAATCCTCCTTGCTACTGTCAGGGATGCCACTGAGCTCTCGGTTCGTTCTTGGCAGTGGAAGAGCAGCCCTGCAGCTCTCCCCCTGTGCTTGCTTGGTCCTGCACAGCAGCCTCCAAAATATAAACTTTTCAAATCATTCAAAGAGCTCTGTTATTCCTGCATGGTCTATCAGAGCACCCAGATGGATGCGGGGGCTTCAATGTCTTTTGTTTAAACTTTGCAATCATGAAGTGGTAATGTTGTTTGGCTTAGATTGAAAATTCATGGCAAGGGAAGCACCGTCCGGCTGAAAGGGTGCTTGTCTTGGCTTCTCTGGCTTTTTTTAACAGTGCATATGATACTGCTTAGAAGCACTTTTTCACTGAGACGGAAGTAAATTTACATTTAGCTTGCTGTCATCAGCTTAAAAGACTGCACGTGAAATCCAGAGAATTTTGTTATACAAGAAAATTGAAAATTTTTTTTACACACAATTTTCTAGATCATTCATACTCTTCTCTGTGTAATAGCCAACTCGGGAAAACTCCACTAATACCTACCCAGATTATTTTGACTTAATCAGTGTTTGGTGTTGTCACCCCTGCTCCCCCTGAAATGTTGCTGTAGCTCTAATTCTGGCATGCAGGTTTGCCTCTTGAAAACTCCTTCCTTCCCCTCACAAGTATTTTTCTTCTAGCACTGGCTGCCTTACTTCGTGATGGTGAAAATCTGGAGGATCTTATGAAACTATCCCCAGAAGAGCTCCTCCTAAGATGGGCCAACTTCCACTTGGAAAACGCAGGCTGGCACAAAATCAATAACTTCAGCTCAGATATCAAGGTACTGAGAGCTCTCCTGGCCTGCACGTGCCTGGGAAAAGGCTGGGAGCCAGCCAGGGCCGTGTTTGCATGCGTAGTTGAGGCCCTTCATCCACAGATAGGACCTTTCTTCGCCTTAATACATTGACTGGTCTTAACGGGTTTTANGGATGGTGTATTTAAGGTATTGCAGTGCTGTTCTCTCTTACCATGAGGTTGAGCCCAGTGTTGAACTGTTTGAGTGTTTCCTCCAGTGCTAGTGGGATCCTGCTGCAAAGCTGTTGCATGTTTTAATTGACTAGAAACTGGTACTACTCATTGTGTTTTCAAATGTTCTTAATCCATCTTTTTGATGGAAATAATTTTTCAAGAGTATGCAGCTTGCTCAGGCAGAATGAAATGCTGAACTGCATCCCTGGAGAGTGTGACTTCCACAGACTCGTGGCAGGTGATGGCATTTCATCCAAATTGTCATGGGCTGGGGAGAGGAAGGGGAATGAGAGCTCTTATTCTCTGCACTGGGCTGAGTAAAAGTGGGAGCAGGGAGTCTTACAGCTGTTTTTCAGATGTGAGGGGGTGGCTCTTTTCTCTCAGCACTGGTGAGAAATGAAGGGTGGTGACTCCTGGTCAGTGTAGGGTTTTTGGACAGTGATGTCAGCAGGTTTCTGGAGGTTATTCATATGGCCAGCAGTTCTGAGGAGGAGAAAGAGGACTGAAGTGGATTCCAGGTTACAGGACTGTTGAGGTGGAAAAAAAAAAATTGATAATTGAGGTGCATGGGAAGCCCAGAGCTTCCCTTTGTGTGCATGCATGCGCACACACGTGGTGACTCTTACTTCCAACTTCAAAATTACTTACAGCTTTGCTGATGGCTGTTGGTTTGTCTGGTGTAACCCATAGGCTGCCAGGATATGCTGAGGTCCTTCCTAGCGGTGAGGACTAACAGTTGATAAATAATTACTGCAGTTCTTTGCTCCTCCTAGTATGCGACCATCCCTGTCCTCTCTCTTTTAAGCTATCTAGGTAAAGCGCATGCACAGGAGAAAACATTCAGACTTCTTATAGTCAGCTTTTTGCCTGGGCTTTGTCTTTGCTGAGCCATTTTCATGGTTGCTGTACCAGTAGGAATGGCTGCCTTATTTAGGGGTTAGGGCCACCTTGGGCCATCTGGCTGGGAGCCATGAGAGTGCACAGCATGGGCTCACTGCCTCCTCCAGCCGTTGGACGGGAGGCTGTGACACCAGATCTGGCAGCAAAGGCAGCTTTCAGAGAGTTAAATCCCATAATTTTAATCTTGAATATTTCTAACCTTTTCCCTTTCTGTTTCCTTTTCTGCTGCCTGGATTTCTGCCATCATGCTCTCTTTTAAGCTTGCAGATTTTGGTAATTCAGTAAAGGTACATAAGCCAATTATGCACAGTGACTTTTTAATGATGAGCCTGAAATGAATTTTTATGGTGCATTCACTGCTGTGCGGGAGACCGGAATTTTCTTTTTCATCCGTTTCAGGATTCCAGAGCTTATTTCCACCTTCTCAATCAAATTGCACCTAAAGGGCAGAAAGAAGGAGAGCCTCAGATCGATATTAACATGTCAGGTTTCAATGTAAGTATTCAGGCTGTCGTGTCCTCATGCTGTACAGTGGAGAACTACCTGTACCCTATAATTGCCCCATGACATCTAGTAACCTGGTATCTTAATTTCTAGAGTGTCAGCGGGCATGTGCGCAACTTGGGTATGTGCTAAATGAGTGATTGTTGCAGGCGTGATTGCTACCCACCAATTAACATATATGATTGAGAAGTCATTTGTGTTTTTTGCTCCATTTGGGAGCATGCTGACTTCTGCCTTTGAACCACGAAGTTCAAAAAGCATATAAGTTGGAAAGCACCGTGCTAGGAAAAATACAAAGACAAACCCAGACAATCCACAGCAGGGATTAGCGTGCATTGTTCATCCCTTTGTTTGATTAGCGACTGACGCCTAACGAAGGCAGGTGGAGTTGTGACATTGCCCCAGGCAGCAGTCGGGAGCTTCCCATCTGCTTTGTAGCCCAATCTCGTCTGTGATATCTCTTCTCCATCGCATTCCTGGCAGGAAAAGGACGACTTGCGGAGAGCAGAGTACATGCTTCAGCAGGCAGATCGGCTTGGCTGCCGGCAGTTTGTCACACCAGCTGATGTGGTCAGTGGCAATCCCAAACTGAACCTGGCGTTCGTTGCCAACCTGTTCAACAAGTACCCAGCACTTACCAAGCCTGAAAACCAGGACATCGACTGGACGCTACTGGAAGGTGATGGCCATATCAGTCACAAAATTAGCAGGAGGGAAATATCTAAAGTAAACACTTGTGTCACAAGAGGCCATGCCCAGCGGAGGTATCTCCATTGAAGTAATACCTATGATTTGAGGTTCAGTGGTTTACTCAGTTGGGGCAGAGGAGAAGGGTGCTTGACAGCCTGTTCCGCTGCTCTGACCCTGCTGTGGAGCCTGAACCTGTAGGAGCACTGCCAGCAGTCCGTTGGTCTCCATGCCAGGGCTGGGAAGTTGGCTTTGCCAGTTTCTGTGGTGGGCAGCAGCACCTTGGGAAAGCAGCAAGACAGTCAGGGGAGCACTAATTGTTGGCAGAACTGGGGTTAGGGCTTTGGCTGCCTGGCTCCCACACAGCAGTTAGCTAACACCCGTGTGAAAGACCTTCCTGCTGCTTTTTCTTGCAGTAAATGCAAAAGGCACACTCCTCTGAGGCCTGAAGAAATCAAACTGATATCCAAAACTAGATATCAGGGCAACCCTCTTCTGCTGAAGAAATTATAGTAGAAAAAATTCCCTTTTTCTGCTTGAAAACCTAATTGATGAGCTTTGCTGCTCAAAGCTCCCTGCCTTGCAGAGTGGAAAACCCTGCGCAACTTTGAGCTTGCAGAAGTAGCATGAACCTGTTTTCTGTCATCTAGGAGAAACACGTGAGGAACGGACCTTCCGCAACTGGATGAACTCCCTTGGTGTGAGCCCCCATGTAAATCACCTCTACGGGTAAGTGTTAGGCTCTTGAGAATGACCCAGGTAGATCAGACTAGAGATGAACCCACACCAGTGTCTTGTTGCCTATAGTGAAGAGCAAAGAGCTTGAGAAAGGGTGATGGTAGGGAGTGGGAGATGCTCACCGTACCCTCCCTGCAGTCCATAGGGATTTCTGAGCCAGCACCTGGCACACCAGCAGTTGGCTTCAAGTGGTGAAGGCATTTTGTTTATTTTCCCCTATTTTGTGTAAATTGGTACCTTGAGATCCCAATACGTTTAGATCTGTTTGAGCAACTGCGTTAGAGCAACTGCAACTAAATTCCCTGTCACCTAATTTTAGAGCTTAACCAAGGCATCGTAGTTGGGAGGCAAGATACTCTGGACCCCTGTAGCCAGTTGAGAGAGGTTGGATTTTATGTCGCAAAATTCTTCTCTGGATCTGTTGCTGGTTACCATGCTAAAACGTGGTTTAGCTCAGCACCTGGCTGATGTTAAGCATGGAGCATTTCTCCTGCCCTGAAAACTACAAAATATTTTGAATTTTCTGCTTTTTAGGGTTGTCGAAATTGCAACAACCTGTAGGCAGTAGTTATTATTCATAATGTGACAAAGTCAGAGTGCATTTAGACCTTGAAACATTAGGCTTAATCAATGTTTTCCACTTCAGTGACCTCCAGGATGCACTGGTAATACTACAATTATATGAAAAGATCAAAGTTCCTGTTGACTGGAATAAGGTTAACAAGCCTCCATACCCTAAGCTTGGAGCAAATATGAAAAAGGTAAGCATTTCAGAAGGCTTTACAAGAAACCACAGACACTAAAAATTCCTATATGAAGCTTCCAGTCAAGTGAGTGTATTTGAGTGATTTGCTGTTTAAACTCTTTTCCTGTGTAGCTAGAAAACTGTAACTACGCTGTAGACTTGGGAAAGCATCCAGCTAAATTCTCCCTGGTTGGCATCGGAGGACAGGATCTGAATGACGGAAACCCAACGCTGACACTAGCCTTAGTCTGGCAGTTGATGAGAAGGTAGGATCCGTCTCAGACATGTAAAACTTGTGAATGGAGTACGCAGTTTGGGAAGTTTTTTGCCATAAGAGCACTTCAACACTGGAACAGGTCACCCAGAAAGATTGTAAAACCTCTGTCCTTGGGAGGTTTCTGAGACACAGCTGGGCAAAACTGTGGTGGAGCTGATCCTGCTGCACATGGGAGGCTGGAGTGGAAACCTCCAGAGAACCTGCTGGTGGATCTGTGAACATCCTGCTGACCAGCATCACCTCTTTTGCCTGCTGAAGTCCAGTCCACATGCAGAAACCCTAAGCAGGAACATGTGCACAACTTTTCCAGTTAAGGAATAGAACATAAATTGAGAGAGAAACTTTCCAGGGCTGCTTTATAACCCCCCTTCTGCGTTAGACTGGAGGGACAGGGAAACTTAATAACAGATGAAGTCGATCATCCTTTTTCTTATCTATTTCTGAAGAATTCTAAGATGACGCACATATGTAATATATGTGTGCAAAATAGCTGCATGGTAGCTGCTTTTTTGTCATTAGAGGTCAGAATGCTAACTTGTGAGTTGATCCACACCTTTCAGGTAATACGTTAACCCTATGGAGCAAATGGTCAATGGTGAAACAGTTTAACAGGTGTCCTGAGCCCAGGCAATGTTGTGATCTCATGATGAAGGACTTGAGAGGCTAGAAAGACTAAGTGCTTTAACAGAAATCACACTTGAGATAAGGTAGATGATTCTTCCTTTTCACTAAGGGATTTAAAAAAAAAAAAGCACAGAGCTGAGACTGTGTGAAGCCTTTCCAAGTTGCCATGGGCTCACATGGCAACCTGGCTGCATGCTCACCACGGCTTTGCCCAGGCTCTGTGCATAACCTTGTTCTCTTTGCTGGTTCTCAGGTACACGCTGAATGTCCTCGAGGACCTGGGTGATGGTCAGAAAGCTAATGATGACATTATAGTCAGCTGGGTAAACCAGACCCTGAAAGAAGCTGGCAAGTCCACCTCCATCCAGAACTTCAAGGTGCAGGTTCCTCTCTTTCATCCAAAAGGAGAGGGGTGCCCAGAAAGTACTTCCTTGGCTGGTAGAACACCAGGGGCATCTTAGAAAGGGGTTTAAACAGGACAGGATTCAGTCTGTGTGGGGAACAAAGTGGCTTCAAGCTACCGGAAAGGATACTTTTTCGGACTGCCCATGGTGGGGAATAGCAGTGGGGCAAGAGAGCTGATGAAGTGGCAGAGGTGGGGAGGGTGGTTGGGCTGTGGGGCGGAGATGGGGGCTGAGGTGCTGGCAAGCATAGGGGCTGGAGCTGACAAGCATTTGTGGGAGAGTGTTGTCCCTTGGGGGACCAGACCTGCTGCCTGCACATTGGTTAATGCTTCATATTTTCAGAGCACTTCCAGTAAATTGGAGTAATGATCTTGTGCTGTTACCAAAGAAGAAACAGGGTTTTCCCTGTGGTCCAGTTGGGAATAATCACTCGTACTGCTGCTTTGAAATGGCTTGTTCAAAGCTTATTCTGTTGCACCTCATGGAGCAGCTGAATTGAGGTGAGAAGTATGCTTTAAGGATTAGACATTCATCTTTATTTGTCTGTTCCTATGTTCTCTAGGACAAGACTATCAGCACAAGCTTGGCGGTTGTGGATTTAATTGATGCTATACAGCCTGGTTGTATCAACTATGACCTTGTAAAGACTGGTCATCTATCGGAAGATGACAAACAAAATAACGCTAAGTAAGTTTGCTCTCTCAAAAGCTGGCCTTAAGCTGCAAGTGTTTTTATCACAGTTTATTGCTGTGGGTTTCAATCTCTTTCAACACCGTACCTTTTAGACAGGCAGCACTTCTTCAAATCTAATTGCTGTCCTTGCCTGTAACGCTGGAGGGAGCAGTCAGCTGGATTATCTTGCTTGATGAGAGAAATGGAGAACAGCCCAAGTAGTTCTTAGCAGTGATATTCTGCTTCTCACCTGTTTGTTCAGGCATATGAAGTGCTCAGCCGGTGGCGCTCAGGGGTTGGAAGTTGAGCCCTTGTATGTCTCGTGTCTCACTGAATTGTCATAGGTTGTCAAGTTTAAAGCATGCCTATTAAAACATGCCTTTGAAATGTGTGTTCTGCGACTGTTCTGCGGTGGCAGAATGACAGCAAAGTTTCTGGCAGATAATAGTCTCGCTTGGTTATTCCAGAACAGCAAGCAGAAGGGGAAATGTAGTTGTTAGCTGATTAATCCATGGTTGTGCATGCTATCTGTTAGCCCTAACAAATATTAATGACTTTTTTTTTTATTGTTGGTAAAGTGACCTTGAAATTCAAAGGTCAATTTGCTCATTAAAGACACTTTACTGTGGAAAAGGAATACAGCAAAAGATCAAAAATATTTATAAAACAGATGTGGTGTGATTCGACTGTTGCACATCTTGAATCTTAATAAAGAGGATAATAGGCAAAATTGTGTTGGATAGGGCAGGAGCTGACTTGTCATTTATTGCTGGCAGTCTCGGTACTGACCCACTCATCTTTCCACGGTGAATAGGTATGCTGTGTCCATGGCGAGAAGAATTGGTGCCAGAGTTTATGCTCTTCCAGAAGATCTTGTGGAGGTGAAACCGAAGATGGTCATGACCGTGTTTGCCTGCTTGATGGGCAGAGGAATGAAGCGAGTATAAAAGGGTTGATCCACCTAAAGAAAAAAAACCAAAAACCAAAACACAACAAAAACCCAACCTGCCACCCTGGGTGCATGAGTAGCAGATCAGCTGTGACCACATTGAAATGCTGTTGGCCTAGGAACTGCTGAAGTTCAAAGGACTTTGTTTTGCTTTGCAAGACAAACTTTTATCAAAATTCTCAGGGAGAGGAGTTTTAACCAACAGACGTGCTCTTTTCCCAAAGGAAAGTTTAATTTATCAAGAGCTCACAGAAATGCATTCATAACAGACCTGCATCTTGCAATACTGCTCTGGAGCTGTTTTCACTCCGTTATTTCTCAGATAGATGGTGTGTGGTTATTTTGATGCCCGAGGGCTATAAGGTGGTTGGTATGAGTTGCAATGGAAACAAACCTAATTTCTATCTGCAATCCACTTTAATTTCTGTCACATGGTCCAAGCATATTCTAGGTTTGACAACTTCCTTAATTGCAAATAAAGCCACAGTACAAGTTGGGACCTGCAGGCCAGCTCGCAATGCTGAGTGAGAAATGGGTAATTAGGAAGATGGATCTTCCTTTGGTGTTCTCTGTACATGGTGCTTTTTTATACATCTAACTATTTTGATTACTTTACAAATAAAGCATGGCAGTTTTCTCTCTTGCCGCTTATAGAAAGGGGTTTTTTTATTATTTTGTTTTAGTTTTTTTAAAATTATACTACATATGAGAATACCACCATCCTTGGACCTCTTGCAGTAACATATGGTATCACGTTGCTGATGGTGCGGTTACACCTGAGAATGGAAGTGAATGCATTTTTGTATGCATCTTGGTTCAGTTCTGTGCACCTAGAAAATAATTTTTACAGAAATCTGCATGAAAACTATAACTTTTTTATTTAAAATGCTGTTGGATATAAAACCATACTACATTGTGGGGAGGTTTTGTGCAGGGAAGAGGCAAATGTTATAAGCAGCAGGGTTCAATAAACTGAACAGCAAATGTGCTGGAACATAAAACTATTTTTACAGATAAAAGGAAGCATTGTCGCCAAAGAAGGAAGATGCTGTATCCGTAGGATTTAATATTATCTTGCTTTGGCAAGCTGTTTGCTATATTTTGAGATCATATTGCTATTCCAAGCTATTCAAAGTGATGTGATATGGTGGCAAATTATTAGTTGAAATAAAAACATTTAAATACAGCCATCTCTCCTTCTTTACACTGACCCAGCATGGCAGCCTGTCATCAGTTGCCTTCAGCTTTGCTTTTGTTGATCTTCTTGTTTTGCGCCAGCTTCATTGACCTGTAAGATATCCTAGAATCAGAGTGTGCTGGAGGAGCTCTTGTTTTTCAAAATGGGCACTGACAGTGCAGTTATTCTCAGCCTGTGTTTCAGCGAGGCTTTGCCTTTATGGTAGCTTCTGTAAAACCTTGCTCTTGAAGTCTTACTGTGTGCCCAAAGATGATGTCTGCAGGTGTAGGGGGAGAGCCCTGTTAGGGCAAAACTCAGAAGGTGGAAGAAGAGGTGTTCCCCATGTCAGGGATGTGCCACCTGAGCTCATTTTCAGAAACCACAGGTTTGGGGATGTAGTGGGAGCTGGCACAAGTCTGGCACAAGTCTTGGGGTGCCGTGGTGGGAGAGGGGATGCCCAGCAGCCACTGGCTGTTGGTGGGGATTCGCCTATTTGCTGTGTCCGGCAAGGCTGGCACAGGACTGTAGGTGCTGGAGGGAAGTGGTGATGCTAATGCACCAATTCCTTCAGTCGTGCAGCCTGTGGGTGAGAGCCTGGGCATCTGGTGAACTTTGCCAAAACAGTGGCATAACAGCGCAGAAGTCCCCAGAACCACCAGTGGCTTTGATGAAAATCTAGACCAATTTGTGTGAGACTGCTGTCATGTAAACAAACTTCTGTGACCTGCACTACATTAACCTGGTCCGGGCTGTCCCCCTCCTGACCTGTCTGGAATGATATCTTTTTTTCAGTGGTGAGAACAGGTAGGTGTGTTATGTGCAAGAGGCGTGTGGCAGCATGTCTGCTGATGGGATGGGGATGAGCTCGTGGATTAACCCAGATTACAGGTTGGTGCCCCAGCCTTCTCTTTGGGCATCACCTTGGGCAAAGAAGGTGGCACAGCTGTGGGCTTAAGCCACTTCAAAACTCCCACAAGGCAAATGCTTGGAGTAGTGTGGGAACACAACTACCAAATATGTCATTCCCCATCCTGTGCTCCAAACCGTCCTATGGTGTGAAGATGCTGGTGAGACGCGCTCTGTTCCACTGCTATGCCGTCAGTGCTCCCGAACTGTGTACGTGGTTGTGTCCTCACTTTTCTTTTTAAAGCGAAGAGGAAAAAAAGATGGAGAAAAACAAGCCTTTCTTAATGTCACCTTGTCCTTCATGAGAGACTGCTGCAGAAGCGGATCCTGCTGGAAAGTGGTTTCTGTTGAAGCTGATGTTACATAGATCATCTGGAGCCCCACAGTAAGAGTCGCACGGCTTCCCTTTGCTGCCCTCTTCGGGTTTTTCAGGTAATTAAGAATAATCTTATTAGCAAGATTATATGGGACCCGCAAGGTGCTGTCATGGCAGTGCGGTGGGTGACATGAGTGTCTGTGGGCGCTGGCTGAGTCCCCGGTGATGCACGGCGAGCATGCAGGTTGTGCAGCAGAAGCTCCCACCCCATAAGAGCTGTTCTCAGGGGCTGGACGCCTGGGTCCCCGTGTGGCAGTGGGTGGGGGCTGTGCCCCCGCGACACAGTGTGGGGTGTGGGGTGACCTGCTCGGGGCCGGGAGGGCACGGGGCCAGCTGGTAGCGTGGAGGCTGGGGAATCATTGACCCCTGAAAACGTGGAGGGCTGTGATGCTTTGGGAATCACCAGTTTGGGACAGGAGAGCATGGAGGTGCATCTTGTTAGAGAAACTTTGGGGTTTAGCACGTGAAAGATTATCTATTTATCTATTGCTTAGTTTGAAAACAGTGGTTGGAGTGAGATGCTGCCTCCTTCTCAGCCCCCATTCTCCGGTTGGAAATCGTCCTGTGCCCTTCCTGCAGCTGTTGTTTCTGGGCTGCAATGCCATGTGCCATCTTTCCTTGTCTTTAATGGGCAGATGCAAACCCGCTGGTCGGTGCTGGTCCTTCAAAGCGTCTTGAGAGGTCGATGCTGCTGGGAGCACAGCAGGGAACGCTCCATTAAAAGCAAAGGAGGAACATGTTTGTTTGAAGCAGCAGCTTCTTCTGTATCGTTATGCCTTACGTGGGCTTCAGAGATGAAAGTATGTAGGAGGGCTACTTGAGTGGTAGAGACTGAATTCTTCTATGTGTAGGAGATGAAAACAGGGCAGGTGAAAGGGAGGAATTTGGCAGGGAGTTGGAAAGGGGCACCTGAGAGGAGACAGGTACGGGTCAGGGCATGGGATGCCATAGCACCGCCTGGAAGTGCTCAGTGCTCGGGGAGCGCCGGGAGTGCCAGCAGATCCGCTCAGTGTTGTGTTGCACGAAGCTTCACGTACAGCCAGCTGGGAACTTTCCACTGGTAAATTTTTTTTTGTAAGAAAATATGTAAACAAAGCTTCCCACAGGAAATGGCATATGTTTTTACTGAAAACAGAGCTATATACCATAAGTAGAGTCACGTTCATCCCGCTGAAACTGTGGTCTAGGCTGGAGGTACAGTATAATTAAGGTCCAGATTCTTAGTCTTTGGAAGTGACTGTGTGAATCTGTCCTTGCTCGCCTCTTTTGCCTCCTGGTACCAGGTTAAGGGGGAAAAATGGATGCTGTGATGATTACTGAATGGGAAAGCATCTCCTGCTTGTGCTGGATGAATTTAAGAAATGGGCTTACTCTAAGAGAAGCTTTGGGTCAAAGCAAAGCAGAGACCTCACAGTGAAAGTCCAGTGCAGGGCAGGCAGAATAAAGAAAGCCCCTGGCAAGGAAGCTTTCAAAATAGTTTCTGTTTTGTCAAACATTCCTAAAAGTTTCCGACAGGAGCCAGAGAAGCAAGCTTTAGCACATTCCTTTGTTCCTGCAAGTCTTTATGCTCTTTCACATTCAATTATTTGTTTTTATTTATTCAATTACTTGGTTTTGTTTATTCAATTACAAGCTATTGTTTCCAAGGTTTTTTGTCAGTGTCAGCTTAGTTCATGCTGAAATACTTTTCTTTAAACAGCCTAGCTGGCTGCTGCCTTCAAGAATGCGTGTTGTCCTTAATCTCGGGGATCTCCTTCAAGTGACTTTCCAAGCCCAGACTGCATCTTCAGGGCCTGTGTTTTTTGATGGAAGTTTTTCTTGTATTCCTCGCAAGTTTCATTGTTTTGTGGATAAAAGCCGCAGCCACGTGTTCTTCCCAAGCATCCTGGGTACAACTTGTTAAGTGTTTCTATTGCTGCTTCATCGTAGCACAGAAATAAAAATTTAGTTGTACTCCTGTTCACTGTTTAATGAGTTGGTGGTGTAAAAGCGGAAGGAATATTTTCTGCAAGCATTCAGAGACAAGGCTCCCCTTCATATAAACTTTTCACCAATTTATATTTTTCAATGGGAAAAATCTAATTTTGTAGGGACTTGAAAAAATTGCTGAGGTAGATTTTGCTTGCTTGTTTTTTCCTGCTGCCTTTTTCTATTGCAGATCACTACCAGAGAGGAATGCAAAGGCAAGAAACAAGCTGGAGATTTTTTCCACTACCTCCCCAAGTATGGGAAGGTGAGGAAAGTGAGGGTGGTGCTGAATGCACAAACAAAACGTAAGCAAAAATGTGTTGACCCTCGAATACTTTGCACAAATCTAATCACAAATTTGATAACCAGGAAGATGCAGTGCCTGCGGTTTTGTTGTGCAGCCCCAGTTTGTCCCTTCACTGGTGAGATAGCAAAGATAGGTCTTACTCTGCACTCCATGGCAGGTTCTTCTTGTCAAAATGTGCTGGTTTGTGTGTTTTCAGCACTAAGCAAAGTTTTGTTTCTCTCTTACCTCTTACCAGGTTGGGATAATTCCACTAAGGACAGGGATAAATGCAGTGTGTCTGCAGCACGTTCTGTTGCTTCCTTCTGTGAGAGCACTCCATAGATACTGGGCATGTTTTGGGGCAAGTGTTTATACAGTGACAATTGCTGACAATTTGGTCATCTCTCTGCAATGTTATCTAGGTGTTCTTGCTTTTAGAAGTCGGGTGATAATTAAACTCTGAAAGCATCTCAGAGAAAAAGCTGAAGAGCTGTGAAGAACAATGTTCCTCAGACCTGGCTGTGCTGCCACCAGCCCACATGGCTGATGTCAAGGTCAGAGCAAGGGAGGCAACCGTGGTTGGTCAGGGCTCTGCTCACCATGGCTTTAGGAATTACTAAATTTCTGAAGTCCCCCCAAGGTGGAAAAAAAAGAGACAGTGTGAGGCACAAATGCTGGCTGTGCAGATCGTGCCTTCTGTGCACCGGCAGCCAAAGCCAAGGGAAGACCATGCTAATTCTGCAGCACAGGTCTTCACGGGCAGACTTACTCGCTCATGGTGCAGCTGCCATGTCTGAGGGACAGGATGCCATCCAGAAGGACCTGGACAAGCTTGAGAAGTGGGCCTGTGTGAACCTCATGAGGTTCTACAAGGCCAAGTGCAAGGTCCTGCATCTGGATCGAGGCCACCCCCGGTATCAATACAGGCTGGGGGATGAAGGGATTGAGAGGAGCCCTGCAGAGAAGGACTTGGGGGTACCGGTGGATGAAAAGCTGGACAGGAGCCACCAATGTGCTCACAGCCCAGAAATCCAACCGTACCCTGGGCTGCATCCCCAGCAGCGTGGCCAGCAGGTCAAGCGAGGTGATTCTGCCTCTCTACTCTGCTTCACTCTGGTGAGACCCCACCTGGAGTCCTGCATCCAGCCCTGGAGACCTCAGCACAGGAAAGACATGGGCCTGTTGGAGTGAATCCAGAGGAGGCCACAAAAATGATCAGAGGGCTGGAACACCTCTCCTGTGAAGAAAGGCTGAGAGAGTTGGGGCTGATCAGCCTGGAGAAGAGAAGGCTCTGGGGAGACCTTATTGCAGCCTTTCGATACTTCAAAGGCGCTTGTAAGAAAGATGGGGACAGACAGGGCCTGTTGCAATAGGACAAGGCAAAATGGTTTTAGGCTAAAAGAGGGTAGATTTAGACTGGATGTAAGGAAGAAATTTTTTACAACGAGTGTGGTGAAACACTGGAACGGGTTGCCCAGCGAGGTGGTAGATGCCCCATCCCTGCAAACATTTGAGGTCAGCTTTGAGGTGGCTCTGAGAAACCTGATCGAGTGGAAGATGTCTCTGCTCATTGCAGGGGTTTGGACTAGGTGACCTTTAAATGTCCCTTCCAACCCAAACTATTCTATAATTCTGTACCAGCTTGAAGAAGGCTGTGCCTTTGAACCTGTGCTGCTGCTTACACAACTTCTCTATGTTGGTGTGCCATCATAGGATCTTTATTTGCCAGTTTAACAGAAATGAGTGGGATGTTTGGAGCAGCTGTGCAGTGGATGGTGGGAACAGAGGGAAGGTAAGGATGGAGATGAGACTATGATCAGTGTTTAATCACTAAGAGAAAGGGGTGTAGTTTAACCTTGGCTCTTATACTGTAAATGAAGTTCATCCCTGGCCATGTGGCTGCTCGTGGCTGTGATGCAGCACAAGGATGGCATGAAAGAATGAAAGAAATGGAAAATTCCCTTTGGGAGGATGGAGAAGGCTAGTCTGTATGAGGAAGGATAGAAAGGTGAATAGTGGTGTGATGCAGGCATCATGATGACCCATCAGTATCTCCCAGCAGCCGGAGGGAGGTGGTTCAGAGGTATGGCACAGGTGTGACGCTATGCCAGAGCTCATTGACAAAATGCGGGGAGACACAACTTGTACAGAGCATCCCTGAGACAAATGAGCTCTTTGCAGGGGTAAATGCAGAGCCGTGCTAGCTGAGGCTCAATACTGCGAGGAGCAGCTGAGCGATAAAAATGTGTTACTTGGTGACACTTTCATCCACTCCTCCAACACTGTCTTGCATTCTAACAGCAAAGCACCTCGTGTGCCAGCTGTGGGAAGCTACCGCACATTCAGAGATGCTGATGGACAGAGCCTTCTCTAGGGATTCCAGATGTGCTGGAACATGTGCAATTTATTCCTACTTCAGCAGTACTCACAATATCCTCAGCGCAGGCTGAGTGCAGGAAGCCAGCACTTCCCTGAGAGATCACACGTGGCTGTGGTCAGTTGGGAAATGGGGAGGACAGAGGCTGTGGTGGGGCCACGCTTCCTGGCCCCGCATCACCCAGCACCAGCCCCAGCCCTGGACTTGCTAGTGTGAGCTTCTCCTCTGCACGTGAACATTTACACTGAATTTTGACACTAGCATTTCAGATTGAGCATCGCTCATGAATGAAAGACTTTATTCCTATGTAATAAAAGCGCTCTACTTCCATATAAAACCCACCTGTAATGAAAATCATTGTTCACAAATAGCGAGAAAACATGTAAGTGGCCTCCACTTTGTAATTTAAACATAGTCAAAAATGTGGCCACAGAGGTGTCCTATCCCCTTGCAAAGTACCACGCGTGCCAGAGAAGTCCCAGCATGATGACCTTGCTGGGGAGAGCAGGGGGCCTGGGAGCCATGCTGGTACCGGCCACCCTGCACTTATCTTCCCTTGCCAGCTCAGGTGGCACCGTGCAGTCCATCAGGTCTCCTGGACGGGGGACACCAGGCGTTGTCATGTTGTGAGGGCCCAGGAAGGTGCAGCGCAGGCCTTCGATTGCTCCCCCGTGCGTTGCGGTCCACCGCCAGAACCAAAGCATCTTGCAGTCGCATTTCCAGGGGTTGTGGGATAAAAACACGTACTTCAGTTTTGGCAGTTCAGCGAACAAGTGGATGGGGAGGGAGCTGAGGTTGTTTTTGCTCAAGTGAAGGAAGTACAGCTTGTTTAAGTATGAGAAAGCAGAGTCTGAGATCGAGGAGATCTGGTTGTTGTTCAGGTACAAGTTTCTCAAATTCAGCAGATGTCGGAAGGTACAGTCGACAGCAGTGATTCTGTTGGCCTCAAGGTGCATGGTCTTGAGCTGGATCAACCCGTCGAAAAGCTGATTAGGCAAATCAGCGATGAAGTTGTGTCCTAAATTTAACATGCCCAGTCTGAGAAGCTTTGTAAAAGCGCCATTTTGAATGATCCATATCCGATTCTTCCTGAGATTCAGATCATACAGGGTCTCCAGATCCTTCAGAGAATCTCTGCCAATGGCTTCTATGTGGTTGCCCTCCAGTGACAATCTCGTGAGACTGGAGAGATTCCTAAAGGCTTGTGGGACATACCGCATGTTATTGGAGGCTAAATTGAGTCTTTCTAAAGAAGGTAGGTGGGAAAATAGAAGTGGGTGGATTTCAAAGATGTTGCAGTGGGACAAATCCAGGCTGATGAGGTTCAATAGTCCTCTGAAAGTGTTTGCGTGCAGGTAGGTGAGGCGTGAGTTCCTGCTGAGGTGCAGCTCTCGCAGCTTGTTGAGAGCGTGGAAGGTCCCTGGGGACAGGAAAGTCAGGTTGTTTCCATCAAGCCAGAGGCTGTGGAGGAAAGTCAGGTTTCTGAAGGTGTTGGTAGTGAGAATCCGCAAATAGTTATTTGAGAGATTTAGAGAGACGGTGGATGCTGCTATTTCTCCAGGGAGGGCTCTCAGTCCAGCTCTGTTACAGTGTATAATCTCTTCAGGTGCACATTTGCACATGCTTGGGCATGAATCAGAGACATTTAGACTCAGTCCAGCCTTTGCTGTACAAGTAAATGTGAATACAACAAAAAAGAACATGACCAGCCACAAGTCAGGCACCGCATCTAATACCTGAGGGATAGTAGAGAGTGAGGCAAGAAAAAGAGCAATTACCTGTGGGATAGGTGAACCGCAAGCATTGCAGGGTCGGTTGGGCTGTGCACAGTGAAAATAAATTAGCTGGCTCTTCCTGCTACAGACCTATGGTGATCAAGTCTTTAGACAGATAAAAGCCGATTAAGTGCCACCCTGCTGTAAAGAGCATTACTGAGAGGCAGGGAGATTTCTCAGCTGAGCATCACGCTCTGACATTGGTTTTTCCCACCTCCTGCCCTCTCCAAACAGCAGCAGGTAACAGACTTCCCTTGGGTTCTGTTTGGGAGACGCTCCTGCTCCTAGGTCAGTCACCATTCTCAGGGTCTGCTTGGCAGTTTGCTAAAAAAGAACCTCTTTTTTTGGGGGGTGTTATGGGTTTGCGTGGCAAGGTTTTGGTAGCAGGGGGGCTGTAGGGGTGTCATCTGTGAGAAGCTGCGAGAAGCTTCCCCCGTGTCTGGTAGAGCCAGTGCCAGCTGGCTCTAAGACAGACCCGCTGCTGGCCAAGGCCAAGCCAATAAGTGATGGTGGTAGCACCTCTGTGATAACATATTTAAGAAAGGGAAGAAAAAACTCTGCAGGAGAAACAGCAGGGTAGAGAGAGAGGAGGGAGACTGTGTGAGAGAAACACCTCTGCAGACACCAAGGTCAGTGAAGAAGGGGGGGTGGGGGGGGAGATGCTCGAGATGCCCGAGCAGAGAGCCTTCCCTTGCAGGTCACGATGAAGAACATGGTGAGGCAGGTTGTTCCCCTGCAGCCCATGGAGGTCCGCGGTGGAGCAGATCCCCACCTATAGCCCGTGGAAGGGACCCCACACTGGAGCAGGGGGATGCCTGAAGGAAGCTGTGACCCTGTGGGGAGCCCCGCGCTGGAGCAGGCTCCTGCCAGGACCTGTGGACCCGTGGAGAGAGGAGCCCACGCCGGAGCAGGCTTGCTGGAAGGGCTTGTGACCCTGTGGGGACCCACGCTGGAGCAGCCTGTTCCTGAATGCCTGCACTCCACAGGAGGGACCCATACTGGCGCAGTTCATGAAGAGCTGTGGCCCATGGGAAGGACCCACATTGGAGAAGTTCGTGGAGAACTGTCTCCTCTGAGAGGGACCGCACGCTGGAGCAGGGGAAGAGTGTGAGGAGTCCTCCCAGTGAGAAGGAAGGAGCAGCAGAGACAACGTGTGATGAACTGACCGTAACCCCCATTCCCCGTCCGCCTACGCCGCTTGGGAGGAGGAGGTAAAGAAACAGGAGTGAAGCTGAGCCCAGGAAGAATGGAAGGGTAGGGGGAAGGTGTTTTAAGATCTGGATTTATTTCTCACTGTCCTCCTTTGATTTGATTGTTGATGAATTAAACTCGCTTTTCTCCCTGAGTTCAGACCTGGTTTGTCTGTGACAGTAATTGGTGAGTGATCTCTCCCTGTCCTTGTCTCAACCCTCGAGCCTTTCATCATATTCCCTCTCCTCTGCCCAGCTGAGGAGGGGGAGGGATAGAGCGGTTTTGGTGTGCACCTGGCATTTATCCAGGCCAAACCCAAACAGGGGGGAATTTTGTACTTGTCTCCAGTTAGGGCTTCAGCAAAGACAGCTGAGAGTGGCTCTGCTGTTCAGATGTGAGATGAGGGGCTCTCACTCTGATGTGGCTGCAGATGCCGGCAGATGCCCTTAGCTCAGGCAGTGATTCAGATGCTGAGGAAAGCGGAGCTGTGACTGAGCCCTGAGCCTGTCGATGGCTGTGGCTCCTCTGCACTAAAACTCATATATCCAGAGTGCGAAAGAACAGTGCAGTCGCGGGGCTGATGGCTGATTGCACCCAGCAGCCAGGGGTCAGCAATCTGCAGGCTGATTATTTTGCTTGTGATGCCAAGAGGACTAGACTCAAGCCTGGCAGCAGATGTGTCAGTAGGGCAACCAGTGACACAGTTGCTGCTCCTGTTTTTTCTCACTCATTTGATTTTTGTTTTCTGCCTAGCTTCTTTCTGGAGTTCTCATGTTTTTGACATATTTAAATGATCTTATCTCAGTTGCCTCCCTACAGGTGCATTTCCCTGCTCTTAATTTCTTGATCTGTTTTAGCTTCCCCCCCTCCCATGTTTTACAGATTTGGCTTTCCTTTCTCTGCCCTGCTCTCCCAGCTCTGTCCAGATAGTGGCTAAAATCCCAGATATATGATATGCCCAACAGTAAGTGTAAATTAAACAAATTTGCAGATCTATTTTTTCTCTGCAGACACAGATTAGGTTTCCTGTGCTCTTAAAGCGCTGTGTTGGCTTCAGCTAGTTCTGTTTTCTTCTTCATTTTTTCAAGCAATAACCTCTCAAAGAATAGTTTCTCCTGGGAGCTTGGCTGGGATGGCTGTGTTGTGTAATGGAGACCATCTTCCAGCTGTAAACAACATCATTTATTTAGTTAGACAGGCTTTGCCGCAGTGTTACTGGGGGCCAAAATCTGGTTTTCACCCTGAGAGCAGCAGTGACAGCACCTTGCCAAGCGGCTTCTCCTGGGAGCCCTGGAGGAATGTGGAAATGTGCACTGCGCACCCCATCCAGCTACCCATGTCTGGGGCCATGCCGAAGGTTTTGGTGGGTGAATCTTTGTTTTCTGTATGCCTGGCTCAGCTGGGACTGCTCCTTCGAGGATATCACTTTGGAGGGGTATCCCACTGCTGGGGTCTCCACGGCTTCTCTTGCCTCCTGCTGTAGCACAGCTATGAATATCCATTGCTCCACAACTTTGCCTGTGCGTCCCTGTGAAGGACACAGGCTTCTGCTGGTCTCTGTGCAGGAGGAGTGAGCTGCTCTGTGTCTTCTAGGAATGGTCTCACCTCTAGCTGAAGTTTTGTAGCTCATGCTGAAGAAGCTGGATTTCTTTCTCTTGTGTCCTTTTTATTCTATACAGGCTTTATTTCTGGTTGTAATTCTAGAAATGGTGCCATGTTCTAGGCCTTATTTAAGCCCAGTTCGCTCTCTAATTCTCCTTGATTTCATATTGGAAATTTTCAGAGACCAAAAGCATGCAGCTCTTAGAGCTCATCATTGCCAGATGTTGCTTAACTGGACAAAAACATAGTGGTGAAACAGGACCACACAACTGCAGAATGTTTCCTTGCTTCAGAGCCTGCAGGCCCAAGGAAGCCCAGAAGTATCGAAATGACCAGATTTTTAGCCCTTGTTATGGATTTGGCAATTCCAGCTGCTCCCTGTAACAATTTCACAATGCACGGGGGGTGGCAGCTGCCTTGCCAGGATTTCGGCTGAGGCTGCTGCCTTGGCCACGTGTACAGATGGCAGCTCTGGTTGCAGCTGCCCTTGAGTGGAAGCAACGTAGCAGTGTACCGTCACTCAACACCGTGGAGAGCTAAACCTTTGCTGGGGGCTGAGTGTTGATTGAAGGTAATGATCCCAGCTATGTCCTGTGCGTGCTGCAGTGCCCAGCGCTCCTTTGTGAGAAGTGCTCAGCATTGCCTGTTCACCTTCATCTTCCTGAACATCATCACTGCAGTCAGCAGTAGCCAGCGTTGCTACTGCTTTGGATGCTGCAGAGACAAGGTAAAGACATGGTTCTTGAGAAGAACAACCACATGATATTTCTCTCTAGCTACCTTTTTAACAAATATTTATTTTAACAAATATTTTCCTGCTACGTTCAATTACGAGCATTCTTGGTTGAACTTTGGGTTGTCTTTTCCAGGTTCAGCTCTTTGTGCTCCGCATGCGGGGATTTTGGTTGCCTCACTCTGTCTGCTGGGAAGGTTTTCTGGAGTGCATCATGTGTCTTGGCCGAAGCAGCTCATCCTTCCGGCTTTAATGGAAAGGCTGAGCCACTGCAAGTCGTCTGTTAAAAAGTATTCCACTCATTGCATGACCACAATTGTGTTCTGTCTTTTCTTCAGTCACTGATTTATCTGACATTTGGGATTTATAGCCCAGAACACCCACTTCAGAAATTGTTTGTAGCTGATGTCAAGAGCCTTGCCTAATACTGCAGATTTGAAGGAGCTGTGTTCTCTTTACAGAACCAAAGTTTGATACCAGCAGTCCAAACATCTACTTTGGGATGGTCTTGCTGGTCTACTGAGTTAAAGGAGGAAGGTTTGCTTTCTTTAAACTTTCTGGTGGGCAAGGGTGGGGTGAGCAGAATCACTTAATAGCTTTGTTGATTAAACAGAGGGTTAAATAAGTTGGGATACCCGAGTGTCAAGAATATTTTGATTTCCCCAAAGGTTTATCTAGCTGGTGAACTTTCTTTCATGTGTGTCTCAGCACTTTTGATACAGAAGAGAAATTCCTGACAAAAACACTTAATAAGTGGCAAGTGATGCTTGCAGTGAGTATAGTTCAAAACAGTGAAGGAAGGAAAATTTTTATTTTTAAAGAATCTCTGGAAAGAGACCCCTCTGTGTACTCTGTAGCTCTGTAAATCTGGCCACAGAGTCCTAGCTCTTCCTAAAAATTCCCTTTGAGACCCTAAAAAGAAACGTGAAGTATGCTCCCATGTTCTTTGAATGTCGGGTTATATACACATATATTAATAGTAATAAAGCAGAAGTTAGACAGGAGGGAGCTCTCTGTCACAAGCAGTGGGCATCAATGTCTTGACTTCTGCTTCTCATCACAGCAACTGGTCTGGGAGAAGCAAGCAGGAGAAAACGACCTGTGATGAAAAATTGTTCTTTATGAAAGCTGAAAGTGGGTTCCCATTGTGATCAGACTGAGCAGATCTCAGTTGCTGAACTGCTGGGCTTTGGCCATAGCTGCGTCAGCGGGATTCAGGCTCTGTGCCAATTGTGGGCAAGCCCTGGTGCCTGGTGGTTTATCTTTGTCTGGGGCCATGGCTCGAAGCTGTGCAGCTCTCGGGAACGGAGCTCTGGCCATGTGCCGTGACGTTCCCCCTGAGCGCGGGCAGCTGTGCCAGGGCGCATGTGCCCCCGCTGCCTTTAATAGCAACGGGTGCAGCACGTTTCCAAAGTCACTTAAGTGCTTGTTTTCTTTACTACTTTTAGTAACTTGTAAAATTCTTACAGCTGATTATTTGAACGAACAATGTCATGGTAGATAGTCTTGGTCTTGGCAGCGCTGTCGGCTGGACACAAACATCTCATAAAAGAAATTATTTGGAAAAGTTTTTTGCATGCTGGAGGTGGAAGGGGTGTCCCTCTTTCCTCCAAACTGCCTCTGTCACACTCTACATGCTGAACTGCTTCAAGAACTGACTTCTTCCAGTGGATTAATAGGAGCAGATCTCTCTGATACCATGCTCTGATGGGTCCTGGCTGGATGGCCCTTGTGTTCACTGCTGTGCTGCTGCAAAGTGGGTAAGCAGAGATTTCTCCAGGCCTGCTCGGTCCTTCCACGTGAAATCCTGGCTCCAGGAGGAAAAGCAGAACACTGACCAAGGTCTCCCCTTTAAATATGCTAGTAGTTCTGCCTCCTGGCCAAAACACTGGGTTTGCAGACACCCACTGTCAGAACTGATCATGCCTCAGAGGTCTGTGAGACAGCGTTAAGACCCAGCATGACAAGGCAAGAACCTCGGATGCTGGGTGTGAGCAGGACTGGCTGCCTCAGCCATCAATTTTCAACTGGTCGCTGCTCACAACTGCACTCCTCCTTAAGACCCCAGAAAGGATGTGAGAAAGCCGCCTTCTGTGCAAGAGTGCTCTGGGGCTTGGGAAGGACGAGGTGGATACTCCAATCTTACTTGCAAGACCGAGCAATTAATCCCTAAAGAAACCCTTAAACAAACAAATGCGGGAAGGAGGAATGCATATAAAAGTTCATGGAGTGCTGGAGGAACCCAGCTGCAGGCAGGATGGTTTCGGGGTGTGTATTTGCAAAAAGCCTGTTGTTCAGCACGATGCAAATGCGCCATCCAGCACGATGGCAATCATCGTTCCCGCAGCAGTGTGTGGGTGCTGGGTCTCCAGCTCCTGCCACCAGCCCAGGGACCAGGGAGTCAGGGCATCCTGCTGTAAGTCAGTACCAAAGGGGTCAGGGCTATACTGACCTACATTGGGCTATGCATTCTGCGGAGGGCATTTATGAGAGATTCCCCGCTCCCCCCCCCCGCCCCTTTGCTTTCTCCAAAAGGATCAAATCAAGGTCATGGATACATTCCATGGATCCCACATTGTTTTGAGGATTTGGCAAGCTGGCAAGGTTTAACCTCAAGAGCTGGCTCTGACAGTCTGCTGGCATGGTCGAATACGCTGCCATTAGGAATGTTGCATTCCTGACAGCAGCACTTCCCTACAAAAACCAAGACCTAGGACTTGGGGTACGTGTGCCTTTTTTTTTTTCTTTCTAATTTTCACAACTGATGAGAAATTGCTATTTGAATTTTGTGTGTGTGTGGCTTTGAAAGTTATTTTTGTTTTGTTTTTTGGGAGGTTTGATTTGGGTTGGCTTTTTTTTAAACACTTCTAGTGACCTCTTTAGGTGTATGGGCTTGAGGATAGAAAAGTAAACCTGAGTGCTGTGTGTGAACACGCAGCAAAATTTCTTGCTTCTTTTGAATTGTGGTTTTTTTTTTCTTGGTATAAAACACATGCATAAAATCCTTCCCCAAATACATGCCCCAGGAAGCAGCAACTCCTCACCATTTAACACCAAACAGGTCATCTTGTGGTGAAAACTCCCAGGTTTTGTAACTTTGCAGCCAGATGAACAGTAAAAAGCCCAGACACTCTGCCCCTGTGCTGAGCTCTGTGCTAGGCTCTGATGCTGGTGTGCTGGGTTTACCAACTGGCTGTGCGTCATGGTTTAACCTGGCGTCCTGCAGCCAAGCACCGGACAGCTGCTCGCTCCCCCCTCCCCTTCCCCTGCAGTGGGATGGGGAGGAGAATGGACGGGAGGGGAAACTCATGGGTTGAGATAAAGAGATGAAATACGACTACTACTAATAGTAATGAACATGCAAAACAAGCTATACACAATACAATTTTCCTCACCACCGGATGACCGATTCACAGCCAGTCCCCGAGCAGAGACTGCTCTCGTGGATTTCACGGAACTTCTGAAAAAAAGACTGAACTCATGGAAAAGTTCAAACTCTTGGAAAAAGAGGATTCCTACCCCCCAACCAAGCCCATTTATAAACTGAATGTGATGTCTATGGTATAGAATATTTCCCTTGCCTGGCTGTGCTCCTGCTCATCTCCTGCACACCTGCTCAGTAGCTCAATATTGGAAACTAAAAAAAGTCCTAATTTCTTAGCAGCAACTAAAAATGTCAGTGTTATCAACATGCTTCCTCCACTAGATCCAAAACACAGCAGCTACTGGGAGGAAAATTAACTCTGTCCCAGCTGAAGGCAGGACACTGTGGGAGCTGGACAAACATGTCCCGCAAGCTGAAGGGGCGTTAGCTCAGCTGCAGCACTACATGGCACAAGGTTGGCTTGTGCATGGACAGCGTGGGCGTCCGCATCGGGTGTACCTTCTGTTTCCCAGCCATTCATGTACGGGCGATGCTCAGAAATAGGGTGAGGAAGAAAGAAATAGTGGGGAAAATAGAAGAGGGAGGGAGATTGTACATTGGCTAAGTGGAGCTTTGGAGTGAGAACTTGGGATCACATAAGGAATGGGATACATTGGGGAGGAAGATGGGAGCAGGACTTGGCAAATGGCAGCCCGAGGTATGACCCCCAGTGCACCAGGTGCAGCAGGCCCTTCTCTCATCTACTAAGAGTTATGAACCCAGCACAAAATTTCAAACAATTTTGGAGGTAGAACAGAATAGACACAGTCAGTATCTGTGAGGATCAAAAGTGCATCTGGAAAGGAAAATTTTATATTTAAATCTAAACAATTTGTGTTTGTTATCTTTGCAAAATAAACATTCTCATGCATTTGACTTTTTCCCCTGCTTACAAAGTGTGCTGGATGTTTGATGAAGGATGGAGCAAAATCTTTCACCGGTTGTTTGTGTGCAAAGCAACTAGCAGCAAGAATTCCTGGCTGAGGGTGTCCTGTCACATACTGTTAGTAAAAAATTGAATGAAAATGGGTCACAGTGAGTGCTAACATCTCAGGTCACTCACCTGAGAGCCAGCAGTCCTCCGGACCTGAGGCTGTATAGGTACAGGGGGGACTGGTGGCAAAAGGTGCGTGTCTTCTTCTTTGCAGTAGGACACACGACCTCTGTGCTTGCATATCCCAATTGGTCCTACTGACCTGCTTGCTGGATGTTTGGCTTAAAGCAAGGACAGAGTTCTTGCAGTGTCTCCAGAAGGTGCATTGCATTGTCTGTTTAATGCCTGTTGAACAAAACAAGTGGTAGTGGTTGTAGTATGTGGGAACTGAGTGCAATTCTTCACATTCAAGCTTTTTAGTTAAGTCTTGACTTTTTCAGCCCCCATGCTGTTATGGATTACTGTTTCCTTTACAGATTTCCTTTATATTTGTTGAGTAATGCAAATTTCAGTGGTTCCAGGGTGTCTCCCCTCCTCCGCTGCCTTTTCCATGATAACCTCAAATGAGGGTGGGGAGGAATGAGTGGGAAAACGAAGAGGAAGGTGTGCCCCAAAGTTAAACTAAACATTTATGGAGTGTGAGTGTGTGCGTTGGGGAGGATGTGCTGACATGTGTGTTGCCTGACTCTGGCTGTGACATGCAGTACTCGAGCCTTTGGAACAGATCAGGTCTCCCATCCTGTGCAGTGATTTAGTATTACCCTCCCTCAAGACACCTGTGATGTTGGGGTCTATTTCTGTTTTATCTGCTCTCAGCGGGTCATTTCATTGAGCTATTTCAGCTTTCTTTCCTATCCAGTGTTTGCCCCAAGCACAGGCGCTGCGTGTGCTTGCAGTCTGACAGTCCTGTCCACTGACTGTCGTCATGTCTGTGAAGCAGTAAATCAGCTGCACTGCGATAAATAGAAATGCTGCGTGGGATTCCCCTGCTTTAAATAACCCACGGTCCTTTTGCACAGAAAATGCCAAGAGCTGGACTCTTAATATGAGGTAGATAAAGCCAAAAGCTGTCAAGGACTCCTCTCCATGCCTTGAGAAGTAGTGCTCTCCTCCAGGGGATGTGCGTTTGCTGATGAGCTTTTCCAGCACTCTCTGCAGCTCTTTCTGGGTCAAAGACACAGCTGGGCAGAAAAGTGAGCTTGTTCTCCACAGCCTGCTCAACACTCTGTTCCTCTGAATATGCTATTTTCCCTGTTTCGTCTCTCTTCTGGGTCGCCTCGATGTCAGCAGAGCTGGTTATCGAGCCTGCGATGCCAGTTGCCTCTGGTGTGCTGCACAGTCCCAGAGTAAGGGCAGGTACCAGGGTTCCCCCAAGCCGCTGCGGTTGGATACCCCTTGCTGCAAGGCTGCGCTGGTGTTCAAAGAACGGGATGAGCTTGTGCCCAGCCCCAGCTGATGATGGACAGCCAGCCAGCAGCACCTGGCTGGGGCGAAGGGACGTGTCACTGGCAGAGACTTCTGTAGTTGCTTTCCTTCTGGAACGTGCAGCCTTGCCTGGGAAGCACAGCACACGTGTCCCCAGCAGATGGGCTGCTGCTGTAGAGAAGATCACACTCAGAGTATCAGGGCAAAATGTTTACGGCTTACGGATGCTTACTTTGCCCCAGTACTCATCCTCCAGCAGCGCCCTTGGAGTTCCTTCCAGGGAGAGGAGGCTGGGGCCAGGCGGAGCATATGATGCAAGGAAGAAGCAGATGTAAAAACTCAGTTTTGTGTGAATGAGAAGTCAGCATGGGCACGCAACGTTGCCGAGCTGCTCACTTTGGTCGTGTGCTACCCCAGTGCAGCCTCAGAGCCAAGCCTGCTCTCTGCCATATGGGTTTCTCCTGCTGCCCTCCTCGGTTTGAGCAGCGTGCATGTTTTTACAAGGACTTGGCAGTGGCTTTCCCGTCCTATTAACTGGGAGACAGGATCAGCCCTCTTACACAGGCAGTGCTGGTGTGAATGCTGTGATATTTCTTCGCTTTCTGTCTCTGTGAGTCCACATTATGGTCAGCTCTGCCAGGACCAGCAGCCCCCTCCGCTCTCAAATGCGTTAGCAAGTGCTGGGGCTCCACAGAGAGCATGGGAGTCCCCCTGCCCTCAGAGATGCAGGAATCTTGCGGGGAGGCTCATGGGTGTTGCATGCACATCTGGGGGGCAGAAGTGGGTTGCACCTGGGTGTATCCTCCTGGCCCAAGAGCTGCAGTAGAAACCCGCAGACATATTTCTGCGAATTTCCTTTTTCTTTCTTGCCTGCTTTCTTTTTTTTTTTTTCGGTTGTCTGGTTCCTCGCTTCTGATTTACTGCATGTGCTCACGTGGCCTTGGAAAGGGGGGTTCTCAAACCATTTTGTTTCCAAATGGAAAAGAAGCTGGCGGGGGTTCACATTTCAGTTCTCGAGTTATGTAGGTTAAAGTCTCCCAGTGGGAAAACGGAAGATACGAGAGAGCAGATTGCTGGTGGTGATACTCGCTAGAAGGAAAACAGAAAAAAGGAGCATGTAATTCTAGAGCTACATCCAGACGAATGTGAGGTTTGAGAGGTATGTTTTCTGTCTGGTCTTAGAGCATAATTTCCATTGATTTGATTCAATTTGTGATAAAATGACTCATTGTGTCATAAGTAATAGTAGGAATGACTAGTTTAGAAGCAGTTACAGAGGGGGGAGCATGTTTGTCAATGAAACTTTGTTCTCACTAATGTAGCTAAAATTAATTATGGTGTGGTTGCTCTATTAGGAGTAAGTCAGCTACATAACACTTTATAACTAGATCTAAGATTTCAGTTTCTGTAGGTTAAAGTGAGGGGTTTGAGACACAAGAGTTAAAGGTGAAATGGGGCTCCAAATCGTCTCCTGAGTCTTTGCCGTCCTCAAACAAAAAGCTTTCCTCTGGTTTAATGTTAGATGACAGAATGTGGGCTTGTGATCGAGTATTTGGGACTTTAAATACCAGCACTCTGCAGAAATGTGCATTAATATTCTCCTATTCAATTTTCATTGTTGCAACAATGTAATTAAAATTTAAATTTTGTCAGTATATTCAAAGCAACGTATTGCATAGTTTGCATTGAGCAAGTGATAAGCTATGGTACACTAAACTGTTAATACAGAAAAATACTTTTGAAACGATCAATTGCCTTCTGTTAAATGAAAGTTCTTTACCCAACTCTTTTGTCTTGTCTTGATCAAAATTTCTGTTGTTTTTAGGGCCCCCTGAGAATTCTTAAATGCCTGACTGGTTCCATAAGGACTTAATTAAAAAGGAATTATCACTTTCTATTATATAAAATACAATATTTAGGCATGATATCTACTTTATTGACTATAAAGTCTTAAAGTTTGAAAAATGTTCTGCTTAGAATGCAGACACAAGCTGTGGAACTGGAACAAAGACAGACCTGTCAATTAACTCTCCTGTTTTAGCTGTTTTGTAGCTGTGTTTTCCCCTACCAAAACCCAGTCCTGATCTTTCTAAATGAATGGCAAATACTACTAAATCCAGTGCCTTCAAGGACTGAGTACTTGACTGTCTATTGCTTGTATCTACATTGAAAATATTTCTTTTACTTTTCTGATTAAAAGCAGTCATGAGAGCAAGAGATGCAGATTTGCTTTGAAAAGGACTCTGCCAGTAAATGACATTTGGCAAAGACCCTTCAGTGTCTTTGTACCCAGCCTTGTGAATTAAAAACAGTCAAAGCTTGCTTTCCTAATAGCCTTGTTAAAAGGTTGCTTTCATGCCTGTGAAGTCCCACAGGACCCTTGGGTGTGAAGTACCTGATCCCCACTGGCAAGTTCTGCCTTTCTACACTATTTCAACTGCGCAGAGTGCTGGAAATAGCATGAGAAAGCCGAGAAAGGGATCACAAGGAGCTTCGGTGCTGCCTTTGGTCACAGAAGTTTCTGAATATATCCAGCTCCTGAGTCAATAATCTTTCTGCTCTGCTGGCCACACAAAGCACCATCTGTAATCACAGACAAAACCCAGCTGCTCGCTTCTCTACCAGGGTAATTAAAAAGTGCAGTGACCTCCCTAGGGTTAATTGTGTCCTGTCAGTGGGACAGAGGAAAGGAGTCCAGCAGGGTTGCCTGGTATTTCAGTACTCAGCTCACTGACGTAATTTTAAATGATTTTTATTTTATTGTGACTGTGATGCTAGAGCTAAGACAGCTGCAGAGAGCGTGTCTAACAAGTGGTTTCTGATCTGCAGGTGAGCAATGTGACAGAAAAGTGCTGCTAGCACATGAATTTCCCGCAGAAAATCCCTCTTCCACCAGCATCAACATGCAGAGCAACTACTCCCTGGTCATCACCACCAGAGAAACTCTCCAAGACCTCTCTACAGCACTTACAAACTCATCGGCTGCATTGCACTTGTCCCGTCCCTGCCCACTTACCTCTTCAGATTATTGGTTTTCACTAATTCCAGCACTCTTCTCTGTGGTTTTTATTCTGGGGTTGGTTGGCAACAGCGTGGTGATTGTGGTCCTTTGTCGTCACCATGGCCCCAGAACAGTTGCTAATATCTACATTTTCAACCTGGCCATGGCAGATTTGCTGTGCCTTGCTACCCTTCCCTTCTGGGCTACCTACTACGCGCAGGGGTATGACTGGTTCTTTGGGTCTTTCATGTGCAAAGTCTCCAGTTCTGTCCTGTGTTTGAACATGTTTGCAAGTATATTTTTCATTACGTGCATGAGCATCGATCGATACCATGCTATCGTCCATCCTATTCGCTCTCAAAGAAGAACTCCAGAACAAGCTTATTTTATAGCCCTGGTTGTGTGGGGCCTTGCCTGTCTGTCCTCCCTCCCAACTTTTTATTTCCGTGACACTCACTACATTGAAAGCTTGGGGGTCAATGCTTGCATTATGGCCTTTCCTCATGAGAGTTATGCAAAATGGTCTGTGGCAACAGCCTTCCTAAAAAATGCACTTGGGTTCTTCATCCCCTTGACAGTGATCACCACGTGCTACATCTGGATCAGGAGGCACTTGCTCAAAGCACAGGAGTTTGGGAAAAACAAGCAGAAGAGGGACAAAGTCCTAAAGCTGGTGGCTGCTGTTGTTGTGGCCTTCTTGATTTCCTGGCTCCCATTCCACATTTTAACGTTTGTGGATGCTTTGGCTCGTATGAACATCATCAACAACTGTGACGTGACGGGGATCATCGACAGAGCACTGCCGTTTGGTATCTGCATGGCATTCGCCAACAGCTGCATCAACCCTTTGCTGTACTGCTTTATTGGGAACCAGTTCCAGGAGAAGCTCCATCGGTTGTTTAAGCGACGAGTTCATCAGTTCAATAGCCATCAAGAGAGCTCTTCTTTGAGGAAAGGGAGCTGCTTCAGAGATGCTGAGACCCCCACGGGCGAGGAAGTGGGGCCCAAGTCCTTGCTGTAGGCGCTGGGTCATGATGTGGGGTGATGTCAGTGCAGCTGGCTGTCCCTGCAGCGGTGACATTCCTCTCTCCAGTTCCCTTCATTTTGTGGCCTTTCATTCACCAGCTGTTAGAAGAGGGATCTGTTTTTCTCATACACAGGGATTTATTCGTCCTTCCTTTCTGCAATGAGCACTCAAGTGTTACACAGAGGAAAGACTCTCACAAATAAATATATTGATGGCACTTAAAATACCAGCTTGTGCGTGGCTGAGATCAGGCGAGTGTTTAATGCAATACAAAAAGACAAAATATACTGAAGGACCATTGCACAATAGCTACAGTTCTGTAGGTGCTGATTATTATACCTTAAGCCGGTTTTCTAAAAGAGAGTCTCATTAGACAATATGTAAATAAAGCAGTGCAGATACTTCTGTACCTATCTGTAAGAAAATATTTTGATCTTCACTTTATGTATATTATTTTTTTAAAATATATGGTTCCAGATGACATATGTAAAATGCATCAAATATACCTCCTGCTTGCTTAAGCTTGGGATCCGGAGAGCAGGTGGAGACATGGTTCTGCAAGCTGCTGGAGGCAGAAGAGTATTCCTGGAGGAAAGTACAACCACAGGCATGTTTTTATACCTTTCTCATAGCAGGTAACAGGTTTGAAGGCCATATGGTCCTTTGCTTTGATTCAGTGTTGTCGCTTTTGACAGTAACGCCCTGGGAATTGAACATGCTACATCGCACTGTTACGTGGGCATGCTCAGTTCCACACACTGTTCAATAGCCCTCAGGGAAAGGACTTGCTGATTGTCTAGACTGTTTGCACTTTAAATGTCAATTACTACTGTAATTTTGGGGTACTGTGTACAGAAAGCCTAAGTAACTCTGTCTTGACACCCAGAAGCAAAACCATGGTGTGACTCCCATGACTTACCCTCTTCTCAATATGGGAGTTTACTCATTTGCAAATAAAAGAAGGGGAGGGTGGGACAGGAAGCATTTGACCAATACTGATTCTACTCTGAAGTTGCTTTTGGTAATTGTTTGTAATTTTCTTTTGCTGGGGAGATACTGGTCCTTTTGGACCCTTCAGAAAGGATCATGCTTGGTAGGCTCAATCTAAAAGGGATCTGTTAGCACCTTGCTCAATTGCCAGCAGGTTGTCCCCAGGCCAGGTGACTGAAAGATCATTAGCTTCAGGGCATTCTCTCTGGCAAGTAGCTCTTCAGGTTTGCATTGGCAGTTTTGGGTCCATGGGTCAGAAATTTCACCTGCCGGTTGGATAACCAGGAGTCTGACCTCCCTGGAAGACCCAGAACTGGCTGGTGCCTGGAAACCGTGAGAACCTGGTGCAGGAGCTATCCTTCTCTGTTAGGGTGGGGGTAATTTTCTTCACTGGTACCTGTGAAAATGGGGTTATGCAAGAAGTGTGCCCGTCTCAGTGTGAGGTGAGATGAAAAGTTTATGCAGAACTTGGCAAAATGGGGGCTTGACCACAAATAACCCCTTCTCCCTCCCCTGGTCTGGTGTTCTGTAGTGGGGTATGTAGCTGGAGAGATGCTTGTCCCGAAAAGTGGAAGAGCCGCTAATGCATCTCCCCAGGAATGTTTTTGTTGAAAAAGTTCCTAGGAGCTAATAGTGTCTGGGGCGTCAGATATTTCTGGAAGGACAAACAGTTAATTGCTTAGCAATGAGCACAACAATGCAGCCATGCTACAGCAAAACAAATCAACATATAAGAAAATTACTAGGTGTTCGAAGTGGCAGGCTCAGAGGAGTAATAAGAGGCTGTGGAGGCTTTTTACCTTTGCTGCAATACAGGTCGGTAATGAACACAACCGTGCCATTAATTGGCATCTTTGTAGTCTCAGAACAAAAGCTACCCCACACCATCTGACCCCAGTGGTCCTTGTGCTTCAGCTGTACCCATCCTGAGTGTAAGAACAGACTGCACGTTTTCTACACGTCAATTTGGACCTGTTCAAAAAGAACAATTTTTAACATATATCATGCATTCCGGCTGGTGTGCAGATCTATGCAGACAGGGAAATACTACAGGAATCTGAAATCCAGCTCCAGTTGCATGTGCACCTGTGACAGTGTAGAGAAAATGAGGCCCAAGCTTTCCCGAGAAGACAGCAGTGATGCAGCATCTCCCACTGCTGCAGCTGGAGGGCAGGGGCTAACGACAACTTACCAGCGCTGAGGCAGCTGCGCTCTCCTAGAAACAGGGAAGCAAAAAAAGGGTATTAAATGGGAAGAAAAACTGAGAGGGGAAGAAAATTCCTGCTCTCAAAATGCAGTTTCAAAAGAAGTCTACCCTGGAGGTGATATTCTGCAGGAGTGACAAACGAAGTGACCCCGTCAGCTCGGCAGTGTGACATTTCTGTTTGCCAGATCTGCCTTGTACATCTAATAGGTCATGAATTTGATAGTGTGGTTAAACAAACTTCCAAAAAACTCCGTCTGTAGAGGAATATGAGATGGAAGTGGGGGAGGTGCTGTATCAAGGGTTTGCTTTATTTTTAGAGCAAATCCAACAATGTTGAGCTCTATGAATTTCTTCTACTGTGCTCAAGTTTCTCATGGGATTTTTCAGAGATTTTTAATGGAAAACGCGGGGTTTTTCACAGTTTGAGCATGTTCTGTTTATTTTAGCAGAATTTTCTGCAAAAAATGTGGACAAAAATTTAAGTGGGTTTATTCCCTTGCAAATTTAGAAGCTACATTTTTCCTTTGAAGAGAACATTTTGCTGATATTTGCAAACGATTCTAATAGTTGTGCAGTGCTACAGCCTCTCTCTTTCAGACTCCAGTTCCCCCTCCCACCCTGGTGCTTTGCAAGCCCCGTGTTCCCTTAGGCACTCCTGGAAAACAGAGACAGCCTGTCCAAGGCAGGAGCCCCGCAGCCCTTTGGCAGGGCATGCAAGCCCGGGAGCCCTGCTTGGGCCAGCCTCAGCACCCCACAGCCCCCCACGCCTGCCCTGAGACTGTCCCCAAGAACGATCCATGCCATTTCCACAGGGACGCTGGGCGTGTGTGTGTGGTTGCTCAGTGTCTTGCTCACCCTGCAAGTATGGTGAGATTAGTCTATGAGCAACAGCTGGATTTTGGCTGGGGCTGCACCCGCTCTGCCCTACCATGGTGCAGTCAACATCAGTGGGGAGCAAAGCCTGCTGTGGAAGGGGTGCGTTGAGATCTACCAGATGGAAATGTTACCAGATCTCAAAGCTGAGAGTGGTAGCAGGGTTTCTTTGGAGAGGGGAACGTCCTGGAGCACTTCTGGGCCTGTCAGTGAGTCTTCTTCCCAAAGGGGGATGGAAGGGATGGTTTCGTACAAGGGTCAGTTGGTCTCTGTCATATATGCACAGCATATCTTGCTTGCGGCTTCCTTTTCCAGCCGCAGTTGATTACTCTCAGCTTAATCAAGTTGCAGAAAGAGCCTCAGTCCAAAATGAGCATCCTGTGTGTGTCCCTGAAGTGACTTCAATATACGAAGCACAGAGAGTCACTGGCATTTATTAGCATGAGCTAGTGTTGGGTGGTGAGCTAAATGCTTTGTTTATGTAAGATATACAGTAAGAAGTGTTTGGTACAGCATGTTCTCCCTGAGAAGTCAACACAGCCTGAGCCTGTGCTGGCAGCCACTCAGCACACTTGTCCCCTTCCTAAGGCCAGATTTTGGGCAGGAATATCATCTTGCCACCCTGCAGCCGACTGCCACAATTTAACTCTCCTTCATGACACATTCCCTTGCCCTGGCTGAAGGGTGAAGAGGTGCCAAGGAACGAGCGAACTGCTCACGTTTCCCCACGAAAATGAGGACTTTTGGGTACTTTATCTGAGCGGTCCTGGTGGGAACACAGGAAACCTGAAGCGTGGGGATTGAGGTGGTTTGGCAGCCCTTTCTCCCTTGCTGCTCTGCTTTCAAATCTCCTTCCCTTGGAGGAAAATGACTGCTGTTGTTGGGAATGGCTGCTCCGGTCAGCAAGCTCCTGGGGTGTGCCTCCCTCATGTCTGCTGGCTGCGGGATCCAGCTGGGTGCAACAGAGAAGGGCTTGTTGCTCTGGCCCAGGGGCTCTGCAGGGAAGGGTTTGTGAGTCTCCTATGGCTTCGTCTTACCAGATGCCTGTCTACAGAACGAGCCCAGGGCTGCTGTCTTCACCATTGCATATTCTCTGGTCTGGATACAGTGGTCAGCCGATGACCTTGCTGTTTGGCAGAGCACCCAATGGTGAGAGTCAACATTCTCCCCTTTGCTAGGTTTCACTAGAATCAAAAGAGGAAAGAAAAAAAATATCTCAGGGCAAAAATTGAGAGCTGTTTATGGAAACCACCAGGTTTCTCTGTGTGTATGTGTTTAAAGGGAAGTAATACCTAACCCTGTGGGATACCCAGCTGCCAGCAGCAAGCCTGTGTGCATTCACCTTGCCTAATGAGGTGCTGGAAAACCTACTCCCATTCCAGTGTTTCCATACCTGTACCCACCACTTTCCAGCACTGTGGTACCCTCAGCTTCGCTGCCCCTGGGAAGCAGGGCTGTGGGATGCTGGACCCATGTTTCACTGGGGGCACACACACTTACATGGACAGTAAGGATGGGAATCAGGAGCACTTACATCTTTTCTGCATGGGAAGCCCAGGGGCACCTCCCAACAGCACTCCTGACCTTGATAACCCATAGGACATCCATCCATCCATCCATCCATCCATCCATCCATCCATCCATCCATCCATCCATCCATCCACACATGCCTCCCTCACTCTCTCCCTCCCTCTCGCTCCATGCCCAAGCTGTAATCCTGCCCACTTCAAATGTCAGCCGTTACATCTGTCAAAGACGATAGATGGTGGTGTAACTCCTTCAGCTTCCAAACCCAGCTTTTTTGGCTTTGCTGTCTATCTGCCATTGGGAGTGATGCAGGGCAAGAAGCCAGCAAGTGACTGCACAGGCCTAGCTAAAATGTTTCTGGACCTTGGCCTTGGAGTGGAGAGCCCTGGGACAGGGAGCGAGCCAGCCTCTCTCATTGCCTCTTCCAAATGTTTGCTTTCCACTTCCTCTTCAGCTGAGACAGAATCTGAATTTGACACTATAAGCTCCGGATAGAATTCTGTTAATCCCCAAAACATTTCACAGGGACAAAGCAGAGTAATGTGGAAGTGCACGAGGGTCACGACATCAATTTCCCTGATGCCAGATACATCTGAACTCACCCCCTCTTCCCGCTGACAACCAGCAGCTCTTCAGTTTAAGCAAACAGAAGTTTTTAAAGCTCCACTCCGTGCCTCTAAGACAAGCACTTACAGGAAGCTAGGATCTAGTGTGAGTTTTGGCTTTAAGAATTGTTAATTTAAGTATTTTATTGTTGTTACAGCAAATAAGAAAATCAACGATACCCAACCCAATGAATAGCAAAAGTGCAATGCAACTTATCCAATGCAGCTGCCAAGTCAACATGACAGACAGCCAAAATGAAACAGAGGACGAGACTGTCTCTAGAAATCAGACCCACCTTGTGACAAATGTAAGAAGCCTTTCTAGCAGGAAGGAAAATGGTATAATCATTAAATGCGTTTAGACAGAGATTTATTCGGTATATAAGATACAATTACTGTTGAATGATGTGTGGGAGAGCTTGCAGAGATTTAACGCAATGAAATGGAAAGATGCCACATTCGTAGAATATATCCACAAGGAAGCAGAAGCAGCACACTATTACTGCTGTTTGAACTTTGGTTGAACAGTGTCTCCTGCATTCCCCAGGGATGCCTCTGAGGTTGTGCTCTGAAGCTATCTGCCCACACATAATGCGGCTCGTTCATTGTGGAGGAAGTACATGCGTGTAAACGTGTTTTCTGTGCTGGAAACATGGGGCTGAACTCTGAAACAACTTGCCTGTGCCCTAAACTTGCCCCATTGTGCTTTGCTGCAAGATGGCATGAGGGAAGCCGACGTGTGAGCCCTGGGGCTGGGCAGTGGGGAGCCGTCAGCCACAACCATCCCTGCCCCAGGCTCGTCGGGATGCAGTGCCATACCCAACACACAGCCTCCTTCAAAAAGCACAGAAAACATCTGCATTAAGCGTTAGGACAGCGTCCAAACATGCAGCTCTTTCGCAATGACAGGAAAGTGAACATTATGAATACGGCATGTGCTAGGCACACAGCTGTGTCATGACAGAGTAGAAGAAATGTAGAAACTACCACTGTCTCTGGAGAAAACGAAGCCCTTCATCTGTGGTCTTAAAATCTGTGGCTTCCCAGAATTTTTGATGAGATGCTGTTTATTTGGCTTGCAACTGTTTAGGGTCTTCACTTGCAGGGGAACATGGTAGGCTTTCTTTGCAGATGCTGAGCAGTATTGCTCTGTATTGTTTGACATGCTCTGGTGAGTGCTTTAAGGAGTTTCACATGTAATGAAATAGATCTCATGACCCTCGTACTGCTAGCATCTTACCCTGCAAACACTTTCACTGACCACAGTGAGGCTTCTTCCAAGGTAAGGACAGCATAATTTGGCTCTCTATACAAATCTCTGCTGTTGTGAACTCCAGGGTTTTAGAGCATCACGAATCCCTTTTTATCATAAAGTGATGAATGTCCCTGTTTTACTGTATTAACTGTCTCCTTTTAGATGAGTATGGTGTGCAGAAGTTGTTCTTTAAAGTGCTTGTGCTTCTTTGCAAGAGGACTCTGCCATGAGTAATTCAGTATGCAGTAAATATGCTTGACGAAGGTCTACTTAAGTGTGTACTTTCTGACCCAGATAGACTTTGTAATGTAATCAACATGTTTAATAGTAAAAAGATTTGTTTTTCTTTCAAATCTGTGATCATAGACTGCTGCAGTTCGGAACATGGGATTTTATTGGGGAAATGATACAACCCAAGGGAGCTGTTTTCAAGGACAAGGCTAGGAAAATACTTCAGAGTGCAGTAATAAATGTGCTATATTAACTAGGGAGAGCCCCGTGGACATCACTGGCTCTCAGCCTAGGATCTGACAGTCTTTCATCCAATTTTATTTTGATCTTCATCCCCTACAGGAATGCAAAGAGATCTTTCTTTTATCCACTGGAACATCCAAAAAAGAAATTACCCAGAAGAGTCAGGAATGTTTATTCTTTCAGCTCTGAGTCCAGCAAGGATCTGAACTACAAGACAAGTAGCTGCTTTTCTAGCTACTAGCCACTTTTCTGCTGAGATTTGATACTTTGCTGGTAACTCTCTCTAGGATGAACTGGAAACACAAACAGGTAATGAAAACAGATAGGGAAGTTCCTAATGTTGGACTACCCTGTAGCTGATTCAGCTGCAAGAATACCCAGAGCAGACTTCATGCTGAAGGCCGGAGCAGATTTTATCCATACCCAAGCTGGGTGGGAAATTATGTTGTTGTCAATTGCTAAGACAGCACTTCAGTTAAGCAAGACTCTTCTAAGGCATACCATTGAAAAAAAATCTGCCTTTTGAAAAAATGTCAGAGGTTCATGTGGAAAGAACAGGGTGGATTCAGCACGAGGGTCTGTTGAAAGTCTCTGAATAATTACTGAGGAATGTTCACAGGTTTTCCTCGGGTCGCAGAGCAGCTGACAGCAGTGACAACTTGTTGCATTGGGACACTGGTAACACGTGGCCCAGTGCGTCCAGGTAGATGCGGTTGGAGGCCCATGAAGAATCGAGAGGTTGTTCCCGGAGCTCCCTCCTACTGTGGATCCTGTCATAAATCTTCGCTGTGTTCATGTTGCCACCTGTGCCTGTCCTATAAACTTTGTCATAATGTTACTGCAGGTACGCGTGTTAGACCGGATGAAGATACAACAGTAAATTCAGTCACATTTAACATCCTCTCTGAACAGCTCGTAATAAAGTAATGTAATGCTGGCAGGTAACATCTACAGCTGTCATATAGAGCATATCCTTTGCCCTTGCTCCCTTTGTGACTCCAAGATCTTTATAGACCCAATATTTAATGACAGCACATAGAAAAATTCTGTCTGCAGCTTCACTGGAGTCTGAAATCCTCGCTGTCACTGGTTCAAGAAGAAAAATACTCCAAAGAAGCAATGGACCTAAATCAGAGTAACACAGCAGTGTGAAGAGAGAGCTATGTGTTCTCCTTCATGTCGTGACCAAAAGAAGTCACCAATCACCTTCCTCTTCATGGGGGTGTCCATGTGACTCCCTGGAGAAGAAACCTGTTGTAGATACCCTTGTGCTAGCTCTACATTTAGTAGTTCTGCAGGCTCCAATTTTGTTCTCTGCCTAGCATGAAGCGTTTACCTGCTCTGTAAACATATTCATCCCATTTCTGCTGATGGAGGAAGTTGCTGTTCAGCCACACCATGGCAAAACATGCTTTATTTCCTCGTATGATCTCACATAACAGCACATACTGCTCTAAAGGCTGAATGTGCTTGCAGGCATTTGTTTAGCACAAAGCTTATCCTGCAGAAGCACAGAGATTTTGCAATAAAGTGATTGTGCTTTCTGTGGTTGGGAAACACTGAAAGGCAAATCCAGAACCCCTGTCCTGAAGCCATTTTGGCAGAGTGTGCTCTTGCTGTAGGCAGTGCCTCATTTCCTCGTTAGCCTATTCAAGAAAGCTAAATGCTCCAATTAAACTATTGTGTGCTGGTCTCTGTGTTAGAAACCTCAGTCCCTTCACATTTTCTACCATCCACGAGTCTTCTAAATGCTCTGTGGTTCATCACAGTTTACTACTTTCGCAGCCCTTTTGGCAGCAAGAGGACACAATACTGGAGTGCATGAGCTTCATTCCAAGGTGGAGGTGAGGGTCTGAATGTTTTTTTTGGATCTCAGCTGGGAAAACTTAAGCAGAGTTAGAAGAGTAGCTATTCTATCTTCACATCCTCTTCCCTTCTCTATGCTCTTGCATGTATGAGTTTGGTGAAGGGACATTGTGGGGTTTTTTTTCCAGCAATAAAATACTATGTGTACCTCCCTGGAGGCTGCTGTGTGGCTAAAACATTGTTCAAGGCTCAGGCTGCAAGCCAAGTTACAGATATTCAGTTCTGCATTCTGCATTACAGTGAATGCGTTCCAGTTAGGAAACAATGAGCTGTTTTGCAATAGTCATCTTAAAACCCTACTGAACTAAGTTCTGTAGACTTACTTAAAGATTTTTTTTTAACTTCTTTTTTTTACTTTTGCTTAAGCCCTTAGATACAATGACATAGCAGACCTTCTCTGAAAGAAAGAGGCCACCTAGTGCCGAATTATAGGCTGCTGCAGAAAACTGCTTGGAAGGTATGAAAACATAACTTCAGTGTAATAATACTACTCTTTGTGCTGTGCTTTTTTTAAAAAAGAGAAGACAGAGTTAGATGTTGAAAATCAGATTGCAATCGGCCATACTTTAAAAAGTTCAGCATGTTTATTTTACAGGTGGATCTACTGCTTATAACAAAAAAAAGAGCGAGGTTTGGCAATCTTTACATTACTGAAAGTTCAGTGTAGCACTCAGAAGGTGACCAGTTCCACTCTGTTCGGTAACTATACTGACATATGTGTGAGTCTGAATTGCCTGCTGGCATTGCTCCTCTTTCTGCATTGGCTTTTAAGGGAGCTTAGAACTACTGGTACATTTGAAGTAGGGTCTAAACTTACGGTTTTCTGACCTAACGTCCCTTTGCTGTCCTCTGAAGATACTTAGCTTTTCATGTATTTTCTGCACAAGGAAATTGGGCTCCTAGCTCGCTGTGCTTAATCTCACTTGGATTACAGAGTTAGATGACACAAATACCTCCCCAAGGCATGTATCAAGCATCTCTGCTAAATATTGGTCTTGTATGCTTTAGGTGTTCAGCCAGACTTCCAGTGACACCCTTGCTTTCCAAGGTAATCTACTGTATACAGAGTGCAGGATAATCTGGATACATACAACCACGGTACAGAAATGCCTGTTCCCATATGGAAAGAGTCTGTCTATATAACACGAAACTATTTCCCTGGGATAAGAAATGACGCTTTTCCGTGTTCCCTTTTAAGCCATGGTGTTGTCCAAAAAGATGGCTGAAAGAATTAAAGTTCTTAAATTCTAGATTCATCATATTTTGTTGCTCGGTTTTTCTTGCTAGTCATTGGCAGCTGGAACCTTCTCAAAGTTTAATGCTGCCCAAATCAGACCCTAAATGTCTTCTTTGAAGCACCCAGAAATGGAGGCACCCAAAATCAATGTTTCTGTGCACTTGTGCCCATTTTATTTTATTCAAGCATTATCATGAAAATACTTCCTCCCTACAAAAATTCACTATGCACATCAGGACTTTATTTTCGCAGTGTCTGCAAGCACAGGGAATGCTAGCATGGGGCTTCATAAGTCGTTATATGTTGTCCATATTGTGGTCTTAGTGACACGGAATTCCAGTAAGGTCCATTTTGGTTTTTACGTAGCCGTAAGAAGAGTAGAGTTCCGATGTACATGACTTTCCCAAAAAACTCTACATAGAATTAAAGAGTACAACAGAAGACAAGGTATGAGTCCATCTAAGGTTACACATTGATGCAATCAGCTTCATTCTGTGTTTGCGGCATTTTGCTGCAAGCATAAATTGTTGTTTTCAGGATTAGATGGGAATAGCAAAAATGATAATAATTTTTTAAAAGTTGCATATCTTCAGAGAAAAAAAACACATTTACAGGACTCAGTGTGACAAACTCCACAGATATAAATAGCACTTTATACTTAAATGAAATATTTAATATGTTTGGAAAATGCTTGTGGCAGTTTCATGTGGAATTCCAGCCCTTTTACATATTTCAGTCGAAGCTCTAACTCAGTCTGCAACCTATGTGGGTATTAAATTAATTTCAGAGCAAAGCAGTTTGTTTTCTATTTGCTGGAGTCTAAGTTACTTATAACTTAATAGGAACAGAAGTCCTCAGTGCTTGGCTTTAAAGCCTCCCAGTTATTTGGTGTATATCAAGTCTATCTCAGGTGTTCATGAATAGGACAGTTCACACAGGCTACTGTGAGCCTAGGATTTTCTCTATGATTCTCTGATATCTGTATGCCAAGAGTTTAAGACAGGAGGACTGGTTTTTTAGTTGTCTACTCTTATCTCCTGCACAGGAGCATGGTGAGTTAAACCTTGCTTCAGACAGGGCTTGTGGTTGAATTTAATCAGTGGTTTTCTAACTCTTTGCATATATGAATCCTAATAAAAAAAGTCCTACGAAGGTGCAAGCCCAAGAGAGTATTAGCAGGCTGTTGGTTTATAGTTGTTCTTTGTAGACCTTTAGAAGTAGTCCACTGGTCTGCAGGGATCACGAGCAAGAGACTGCAAATCACTGAGCTGTGTTCTCCAACAGCTTGGAAAACCCTGACGCATGTGATTGATTGAATATGATTTTAACGCGCGGAAAACAAATGTGCATGTGCCAAGGTGTACATGCGCAAACTTACATGCTCTTAAGTCAAAAGATATCATAGGCACCAACACTGATCCTCTGATGTCCAGAGTAGTGCCTCCACCCATGAGCCACTGATATCAGTGTTATTTACAGACCAGTTAGATTGATCATGGCGAAGGAAAACACTCGCTGCATGGAGGTCATCAAAAGTTCTCAGAAAATATTTCAGGTAAATACAGCTTGCTTTGCTGGTGATGATCTATCTGGTATGAAACTGTTTTGGTGGTTTGTTAACTTTATTTGCAGGCAGCAGCAGACTGTATCTTCACGTCTCCTTCCAAAACACAGTCCAGGAATAGCGCAGTGTAATTAGAGTCTGCAAACAATGTGTTTGACAGCGAGTTCATTGTAATGAGCAGTCACTCCTCTGGGGAACTTCTGGGCTGCAACTAGAGGAGCCCTCTTTTCAAACACCTACAGTAACGAGCATCAAATTTGCTGTGTCTTTCTGTTGTACCTTTAACAAAAGCTGTTGCTTCTTCTATCTGAAGCAAAAGAATTGCTTGAGTAAACAAATACCATGTGGTGGATTTATCAGCAGCTCTCTTTCCTTTCAGAGTGCTAGCTTCTGCTGCAGAGTCCTGCAGCACTTTCTGTCTTGTGCAGTTGTGGAAATGTTCATAAACCCTTAAGATATGAGAACTGAAGGAATGCTTCAGAGCTTTTCTGATAAGCTTCAAAATTCCCTGGTAATATTAATATCTTAACTTTCCAAACCTGAAGAAATAATACAGATAAAAATTGCACACAGAATGAAGACGCATAGACAAAAATGCCATGTTTCAGCCAAGAGGGAAGATTCTTTTTAACAAGATACTACCAGATTTTTTGCCATTTCCAACAAAAATAATGCTAATATTGAGAAATCCATTGTGGCCCACTAGTCTCTTTCACTGCAACAATCCCTGATGAAAGAGAGAAGCACCCAAAGCTTCACGCTGCTTTCCCTTTTCCCCTTTTTCCTATTGTGTAAGCCTGCCAAACCTGTCTTTTAAAAGCTGTCAGGTCAGTTTTTAAGAGCTGAACCTGAGCGTCCTTGCCCTGAGCAAGGCTGGAGTCTGTTGTCCGTGTCAGTAATGATCTCATTGGTTCTACTTTTCGTTTTTAAGCTTACCTTTTCTGTTTTGCAAATCTCCGACCATCTCTACTCACACATCTTCCTATCTTGCTCACAGCTTTTACAGAGCTTTAGCACTGCTTTCCTTAGAGATGAAGTTAGATTTTGTGTCTAATTTTACTTCTCCTTTGTCTCCTGTGCCATGGTTACTGTCTTTCTCCTGACTTTCTTTGGTTTCAGGAGAACTGGTTAAGATTTATTTTTGTTTTCCTTCTGATAGAAAACACATTATGATGAGTGATTCTATTTTTTAATGCAGCAAGTTGCATGTGGTCAGACCCAAGAGTCAGTGGTTTACATCGCGTTTCTTCCAGATTTATTAACCTTGTCCTCTTCCTTCCCTCAAACTCCATTAGAAAAGTGACCAGAGTAATGCTGGGATGCTCCTGGCATATGTAACTGTTACAGAACTTAATACAGGAATCCTGCCTTGTACGCCATTAAATAAACAAGTACATCACCTCCTTCGGATGTTTGCTGCTTGATTTACAGAGTGGGAAGCTATGGCTTTGTTCTTTTCTTCAGCTCCTTCCTTCATTTTAGCTTCAGAAACTGAAATTTCTTGCTGTTGGGAATGCTTGGTAACACCAGTAAAGCCAGTAAATTTTCTTTTACAAGAAAGGGTGTGGATCAAGGCACCTCTGACCTCTAGCATCAAACCCTCTTTCTTCCCTCTTCCAACAAGTACAAAAAGGGCTTATAACAGAGCTTTGTCAGGGAAGAGGATCCACTCCAAAAGGCTTGCAATGGGAATTTGTTACCTTTTATCAAATACATTTCTTTAAACTACTGCACTGAGTTAAATCCAAGGAAAACCCTTAATCAACCATCCAGTAATTACGCCTGCACTGAAATTCCTCCCAGGCTCTGTACTGAAGCAGAAGACGCCTCCACAGAGGATCTTTCTTTAGTTCCTCCTAATTGTCTTTTTGAGTTATTTTTTTTTATCACTGCCTGATGTAGGAAACCTAGTGGTGTTTCTCCAAGATTCTTGATCTAATAACTTTCTAAGGGTCAGCACTTTTTTTTTCACAGCCTTCTAAACATCTTGTGTGAGTCATAAAAAGGAATTATTCGTGTAGGTGTAACTGTGAGTGTTCCTCTGGGTGCCTGCCTCGGACTGCACAGAAAAACTACCCCGCAAAATTATGCCATGAAAAATCTGTTATGTACTTCCTGAAGAACTGGTCAAGTATTGCTTCAGTGTAATCCTCTAAACTTTTTGCTGTAGGCCTTAATCCTCTAAACAGGTATTTCTCTAATTCTCAGCAACGTTCTTTGGGACACCATCCATCACACTCAGTGACAGTGCTTCCTTTTCTTTCTCCCACCAGGCAGCCGGTCAGAGGTTTTACTGTCCCTTGTTTTTTTTGATGGGAGGGAAAACTGCTGCTGGGAGCACCCGGGGGAAAAAGAAAAAAAAAAAGAAAAAAAGGCTGCTGTTGTATTTACCTTTAGATGGAGGGAGGGAGATTGGTCAGTGTTTGGTTTTGATCTGGCAGCCAACGGGTCTCTGATTTTGTTCCGATTCCTTGGAAGCTTTGTCTCACACAATCACAAAACTCTCGCTACTGAGCAACAGTTTTGCTCCTCTGGAGCATAACTGCCTTAGAAAGGTCCAGCTGGAGCACAGAGTAACTGCAGGGCAAGGGACCACAAATCCAACGTGTGCCTTGGGCTATTTAGTGGTGAGGTCTGCTCGGAGCAGCTTGGAGGGGATGACACGCTGCGGTCTGTGCCTAGCTGCTGCGCTGTGCTCAGCTGGGAGGTCTCCAGCACCAGTTAAGGAGAGCTGTGCTCACCAGCCCTGGTGTTGGGAGAGCGGAGCCCATTCTGATCAGACTGGGTGTGAGACCTAGACCAGCCCCAAAGAAGTGGGAACACTTCTTCCCAACTACAGCTACATGCAAGCCAAAGAAGGTCCCAAAGGTGCTTATTAGTTGAGCAGTCTGACGGGAGAAACCTTTAAGGGAAGGACTTTCCTACGCAGGAAAGAAGTTCACAGAATCACAGAATGGTCGGGGTTGGAAGGGACCTCTGTGGGTCATCTAGTCCAACCCTCCCACCGAAGCAGGGTCACCTACAGCAGGCTGCACAGGACCTTGTCCAGGTGGGTCTTGAATATCTCGAGAAGGAGACTCCACCACCTCCCTGGGCAGCCTGTGCCAGTGCTCCTTCACCCTCAGAGGGAAGAAGTTCTTCCTCATGTTCAGATGGAACTTCCTAAGCTTCAATTTGTGCCCGTTGCCCCTTGTCCTGTCGCTGGGCACCACTGAAAAGAGTTTGGCCCCATCCTCCTGACACCCACCCTGCAGACCCTTCAGTCCGCATTCGTCTCACTGTTGCACTACAGTGAGGAAGTTACTATACCCTGGCACTCTCAGTGCACACCGTGCCAAACTGTGCCACAGTGATAAGACATGGCATCAGACGGAGCCCGTATGGGTGGGCTCCAGTCTGGTGGAGACAGGCTGTGGGGTTTTAACTTTCCTGAAGTGCACGGCCAGAGGGGAGTTCGGAGAGGGGGTGAGTATGGTGGGATAGGGGCCGGGAAGAAGGAGGAAGTCTCAGTCTCACCTTTACTTTCTGCTTCGGCAGAAACACCTTTATCTTGAAGTGAAGTCCTCCTCCCCTTCCTCCGCCCTTTCAGTGAGGTCACTGTAGCTGAGGAATGCGTACATGAGTTTTGGGAGAGAGAAAAACACCCCTCTCCCACACCCAAATATAGCCCTTAGAGCCCATACTGTCCTAAGACTTAATAGCATGTCACCTGCCAGTATCACAGTAATTTAATGAAAGATTAAACAGTATCTTGTGTTGCTAGTACTCCTCCCCAGTCTACTCTGGGTCTGCTATGAGCTTCTGAGAGGCTGGCAGAAGTTCAGCTCTGTTGTCCTGAAGGGCTGCAGAGTCCATGGACATTCTCCTTGTATGTGGTCTGGATATTTTTACCCCTAGGGTGATCCTTGAGCAGGCATCAGGGAGCAAGCAGGCAGCTGGTCAAGCTTTGCTTTCAGACAGTGTTCTGCAAACGTGTGCCAGCATCCCACAGCTGATCGAATATCTGCTCCCAGTCTGGGCCTGCAATTACAAATTCCAGGGCAGATTGGCTGGTGGGTGAGGGGAGGAGGGAGGTTAGGGAGATGTAACGTTTTGTCATATGATGGAGAACATCTGCCCTTTTCCTCCCTGTCATCAGATTCTGGAAGGGATATAGCCAGGGCTCTGGGTTCTGCCTGTGTTGAGGCACATCAGCTATCAGGACTGAGGAGCACACACCCGTGTACTTCTAATTTTTTGGAATAACCACACACAATCTTCAATACTGTGCTGGTCCTACAGATAAAGCAAATAGGTGCAATTTTTAGTTGCTCTGCACTACAAAATGCTACGCAAGAATAATCTTAGGTTAGATAAATAGCTTAGTAATTATCCCAGTTTTATATAGGAGGAAACAGAGAGTTGAAATTGCCTTCTCAAGCCGTGTGTCTGCATCCCGGGCATATCCCAGCCTCCCACAGGCTCACTGACAGCTGTGGGTGAGGAAGAAGATGGAAACAAGTCAGCAGAGACTCTGTGTCAGACTCAGGATAGATGTTTGTAGTTTCGAGTTCCCTGTTCTGTCTGGCAAGCCATATGGTCTCTGCTTTGAAATTTTTAAGAATGCACTGTAAGCCATGAGAAGGTGAAATGATGCCAGTAATTTTATTTATCTTACCTGTTTCCACAGTGTAATAAAAAAGGAAAATTTGTCTGTCTAGAAATTCTGAGAATTCTTTTCTTTGGAAGCATTATGGAAAGCTGAATTGTTTTAGTTTACTATAATATTTTTTTCTGACAGATTTTACTTCTAAAAGATCAAAACAACTTGATTAAAATATTTTTTTACTAGATCAAGGCATTTCATGACTTTATCATTGCAACAATGTTAAACCCAAGGTTTTTAATTCTATTGGACTGAAAGGAACATTAAAACTGAATTAAATTAAGTTGAAAAAAATATTCTATAGAGGACAGATATAAAATTAATGCTGCTGAAGACCCATTACACAACTCTACCAAGTTATGGCTCTTTTGCAGAACTGATCTTTGTGTAAATTTCCAGTTAGTTCTAATGGTAATTGCAACAATGAGACTGGTGGGCTTTTCCCATCATTTCTAAGTCTCTACGGCATATAGTTTTTTTAGGAACACAGAATTAGAGGCACCTCTGAATGCCAAGTGCCACAGCTTTTCGTAGTAATGTGGTAAATACAAACGTAAAATTATGGACCAAGTACAACATCTAGTTTAGAGGTTTTAGTTTGGCAACTGCCAATTATTTTTAGACTAGTTTCTAAATTCACAGCTGAAACTACCGTGGGCACGGCGTTACTGAGAGCTGTCTGTGCCCCTTAGGGGAAGGGCAGATGATTGGTTTCTCTACAGCACTTGTCCTCTGCAATTGCCTTGGATCCAGTCATGCACCTGTAGGGCAAGAGCAATTGTTTTGATATTCCCTGTGGGAAGGCTCGGACTGTCTTTTCCTGGAGGTGATGAAATCCTGATCCTGCAGTGCCAGTTCTGTTTGCAGGTTTCTGGTGTCTGTTTGCCATTCCGTGGCCTTAAAGTACTTTCCACTGAATCAGTTCTGGTTATTACCACACTGGGGAATTCCAGTTCTCAAGAGAACAAATGGTTCTAACCTGACAGTTACTGCTAGTCTTTTCCCCATTTCTTTCCTGGAAACCATCACCGCGCTCTCTCTCTGACTTCGGCATTCATTCTGTGATTATCTGTGGCATTTCCTTGCCAAAAGCCAAACCAAATTCTCCTGGTTCAGTGACAATTTCTTCAGTCAATGCAGTGCTTTGAACAGTCAGTAGTGATTATTAATTTTGTTTTAAGCTGCTTTCTGGTCACGACTGTGTACATGGCTTCTTACAATATTCTTGATCAAATATGATTCCCTACCGGATTTCTAATCTAATCAACATATTCCATGGAAGGACATGGTATTTTACCTAAGACAGATTGAAACTCAGCCCCAAGCTCTGAGATGCAGTTCAGAGCTCTGGTTATGAATTTGTCCAGTGGCTCCACTTCTGGATTTGACCTTGTTTCCCAGTTGTTATTCAAATAAACTGGCCTTCCTACAACATTTCAGCTGTTTAGAGAATAAGGGAGCTTATAGTCTTTCCTCTGTGTGCAGTCCCAAGAACAGCTTTTGAATCCAAATCTTCACTTTCTTTATAGTCCTGACAGCCATTGTAATGAATCTGGACATTTACTGGAGTGCTGTCAAGACGAAAAGTACCTAAGCAATCATAAATTCTGTACTGAGTAAACTTTGGAACACTAGTAGATTAATCTTTTTTACACATTATTTAACTCAGAAAACTATACAGATAGCCTTTCAGAAGATGTTCAAAGTACGGAAATGCTCCTGTGTTAATAATGAGTACAAAATGTCTTCACAAGGTACGAATCCTCACACTGTCTTTACAAGAAAAGCAAGTACTCAGTGGCAAAGTACACTTCAGCCTGAGAGCTGAAATACGAGCAGACTTCACTGTAATCAGCAACCAAAAGATCTATATATGTGTAAGACCTAGGCAGAAGCACAGACATTGCATCACCGGAAAGAAAGTTTTTTCATTAGCGTTTTGCACAACATATAAGAGTTTTCACAGATTGTAAATCATTGCTTGAACAAATTGTTTGTTGTGTAATGTGAATGCCCTGTCCCTTTTCCTAGTTCAGTTTCCTTTACCTTCAGCGAAATATCTTTTTACTTTTACTAAATCGTAAGAATTTTCATCTGTCTTACAAATAATAAGATTTACAAATAATAAGAAGCAGTACCTTTGCATTAGAACAACATATTAAAATTGAAGTTACTGGGAGGAGTTGGAGGCTTTACCCGTTATGTTGCTAGGTTCCTGGTCTGTAGTGAGTTGTTGCTGGCCAACGGGGCTGACCTCTGTGTACCTCATGATATGGTCAGGGTCTTCTACCTCAGAGGTTTATTTCTGATGGTGTTGCTGTCAGAGATTGTCCCAGTAAGAAAGCCTGTATCTTGAGAATATTATGGAATAATATCTGGGAGGGTTATCATTAGCAACAATCTTAACGACTGATTAATCTTGATGGCAGTGAAAACTTCCTGAATAAGAAAGCTGTAGCAGCTTATACAAGACGTTTCTTTCTGTTTACACATTCTACTCTCAACAGTGTGTTTGTGTCTGTGATCTCGTATCATTTTTATGGTACTTCAAACAAACTATATTTGATTGTATTGCATTAACATCACCATTTAAGTTCATGTAATGTTTTCCCTCCTATGTGTACATACAGGACAAACAAAAATCAATGTCAGAAGCAGAAATGGAACTAAAAGAGCAAACAATTAAACTCATGTAACTGATGTTGCTACATTTAGTAAGACAAGATGGAAACGCATACCAACCTTGACCTGAACTCCACAGTGATGGTGATGAAAGACTGTCCAAGAATGGGTGCTGCTCCCACATGAGCTGCCACTGAACACTGCCAGATGGTCCTACAGCCTTTTTGTATTTCTGTGGTGAATCTGCTCCTTCTGTCCATGTTTCTTTAGCAGCACAAACACAAAGATATTTTTCTTCCTTACAAGAATGCCTGTTTTTTCATACACTGCGGTGTCCCCTCAGAGTGTCAGAGAATGCAAGAATTGACATGTATTATATACGCATCAGCATTTTCTAAACAATAGGCGATAAAAACCCCAAAACGTTTATGTCCTTTCAATGTCCTTATTCCTTAGATGATAGTGGGGCTGCAGTTCTTGTGAGAGCAAGCTTTCTTCTGAGAAATTCAGGGTATCTTTTTTTTTTTCCTAGATTAAGAACCTAGCAGGAGCTGGGAGTAAGGCACTTCAGCAGTTGTACAGTACTTTCCTTTTTATAACTGCTTGACAACACTAAGTATCTCCTTCCCCTGGATTTTATCCCCCCTCTCCCAGTTGAACCACCTCTCTGACTCACTGCCTGCTCTGTCTCAAAGCAGTTTTCCTGTGGGGGTCTGTTTCTCAGCATCTGTCTGCCTTTAATCAGCATGCCCAGCAGGCTCTTGAGGTCCAGGTCTCTCCCTCAGTACATTTGGCACATGGGCTGAGTCTCTTTGTCCACCAGTACCATATCAACCAAACAGCAGTAAAATAAAATGGTGAAATCCTACTCATACTTCTTTATAGCCAGAGTTGTCTAAGTTTCAGTCTCCTAAGAACCTGCATGAATTAGTGGCAAATACATGGGCAGGGTACAGTATATGTGAAGGACAGGATGGGGAGGCTTTCTGAGGGAAGGACATCACAGGTAGGCACCCACTTCAGGAGAGGGTCCTGTGTGTACTTTTCCCCAGGTATTACACATTTGCTGCATCTGAAAGTGTAATAAATTAGTCTTGCACACAGCACAGGCAATAAGCAGGAAGAATTATAGATCTGTGTGCAGATCTCCTGGCCACGATCTCCTTGCAATTACAGAGGCATGGTGGGACAGCTCGTATGACTGGCATGCTGCCTTGGATGGCTACAGACTCTTTAGAAAAGACAGGCAAACAACGCGAGGTGGTGGAGTTGCTCTGTATGTGAGGGAGCAACTGGAATGCATTGAGCTTTGCCTGGGGGCAGATGAAGAACAAATTGAGAGCTTATGGGTTAGAATTAGGGAACAGCCTCATATGGGTGATGTAATTGTGGATGTGTACTACAGGCCACCTGACCAGGAGGAGGAAGTTGATGAGGCCTTCTACAAACAGCTGCAAGCAGCCTCACAGTCACAGGCCCTGGTTCTCATGGGGGACTTAAACCACCCTGACATCAGCTGGCAACACCACACAGCCAGGCACATGCAATCCAGGAGGTTCCTGGAGAGCATCGATGATAACTTTCTAATGCAAGTGGTGGAGGAACCAACAAGGAAAGGCACTCTGCTGGACCTTGTACTAACAAACAAGGAGGGACAGGTTGACGATGTGAAAGTTGGGGGCAGCCTCGGCTGCAGTGACCATGAAATGGTGGAGTTCAGGATCCTGCATGGAGGAAGCAGGACCATAAGCAGGATCAAAATCTTGGACTTCAGGAGAGCTAACTTTGGCCTCTTCAAGGAGCTACTTGGAGGAATGCCGTGGGTCCAGGCTCTCGAAGGCAGGGGGTCCAAGAGAGCTGGTTGTTGTTTAAATGTCACTTCCTCCATGCTCAGGATCAGTGCACCCCGAAATCTAGAAAAGGAGGCAGGAGACCAGCATGGATGAGCAAGGAGCTTCCAGCGGAGCTCAGGTGGAAGAGAAAGGTCCATGGAATGTGGAAAGAGGGACAGACCACTTGGGAAGAGTACAGGAATGTTGTCAGAGCATGCAGGGATGCAACGAGGAAGGCTAAGGTCCACCTGGAATTGAATCTGGCAAGGGATGTCAAGGACAAGAAAAGCTTCTTCAACTACAGCAGCAGCAAACGGAAGACTAGGAATAATGTGGGGCCGCTGCTGAATGAGGTGGGTGTCCTGGTGACAGAGGATGCAGGGAAGGCAGAGTTACTGAATGCCTTCTTTGCTTCAGTCTTCAGTGCCAAGTCTGGCCCTCAGGAATCCCAGTCCCTGGAGGTAAGAGAATAAGCCTGCAGAGAGGATGACCTTCCCTTGGTTGAGGAGGACTGCGTGAGGGATCGCTTAAGCAATCTGGACACCCACAAATCCAAGGGCTCCGATGGAATGCACCCACCAGTGCTGAGGGAGCTAGCAGAAGTCATTGCTGAGCCACTCTCCATCATCTTTGAAAGGTCCTGGAGGACAGGAGAGGTGCCTGAGGACTGAAGAAAACCCAGTGTTACTCTAGCCTTCAAAAAGTGCAAGAAGGAGGACCCAGGGAACTACAGGCTGGTCAGCCTTACCTCCATCCCGGGTAAGATGATGGAGCAGCTCATTCTACAGGTCATCATAAAGCAAGTGGAGGAAAAGGAGTAGCCAACATGGATTCACCAAGAGGAAATCATGCTTGACCAATCTGATAGCTTTCTACAATGGCATGACTGTCTGGGTAGATGAGCGAGAGCAGTGGATGTTGTCTACCTTAAGTTCAGCAACGCTTTTGATGCTGTCTCCCATAACATCCTCCTAGGGAAGCTCAGGAAGTGTGGGCTGGATGAGTGGTCAGTGAGGTGGATTGAAAACTGGCTGAATGGCAGAACTCAGAGGAGCAGAGTCTAGTTGGAGACCTGTAACTAGTGGTGTCCCTCAGGGGTCAGTACTTGGCCCATTATTATTCAACTTATTCATCAATGACCTGGATGAAGAGTTAGAGTGTACCCTCAGCAAGTTTGCTGATGACACCAAACTGGGAGGAGTGGTAGACACACCAGAAGGCTGTGCTGCCATTCAGCGTGACCTGGATAGGCTGGAGAGTTGAGCACAGAGGAACCTGATGAAATTCAGCAAGGGCAAGTGCAGGGTCCTGCACCTGGGGAGGAATAACCCCACGCACCAGTACAGGCTTGGGGCGGACCTGCTGGAGAGCAGCTCTGTGGAGAGGGACCTGGGTGTCCTGGTGGACGACAAGTTGACCATGAGCCAGCAGTGTGCCCTTGATGCCAGGAAGGCCAGTGGTATCCTGGGGTGCATTGAGTGTGCCCAGCAGGTCGAGGGAGGTTCTCCTCCCCCTCTACTCTGCCCTAGGGAGGCCCCATCTGCAGTCCTGTGTCCAGTTCTGGGCTCCACACTTCAAGAAAGGTGAGGAGCTACTGGAGAGAGTCCAGTGGAGGGCTACGAGGATGATGAGGGGACAGGAGCATCTCTGCTATGAGTAAAGACTGAGGGAGCTGGGCTTGTTTAGCCTGAAGAAGAGAAGGCTGAGAGGGGACCTTATAAATGCTTATGAATACCTTAAGGGTGAGTGTCAAGAGGATGGGGCCAGACTCTTTTCAGTGGTGCTCAGCAACCAGGACAAGGGGCAACGGGCACAAACTGAAGCACAGGAAGTTCCAGCTGAACCTGAGGAAGAACTTCTTCCCTCTGAGGGTGACAGAACACTGGAACAGGCTGCCCAGGGAGGTTGTGGATTCTCCTTCTCTGGAGATATTCAAACCCCTCCTGGATGTGGTCCTGTGCAACCTGCTGTAGGTGACCCTACTTCAGTAGGGGGGTTGGACTAGATGATCCCCTGAGGTCCCTTCCAACCCCTACCATTCTGTGATTCTGTGCGTAGGTCCATCAACAGAAGGGTGGCTTGGATCTCTCATCTCAGTATGTATATTTGATACCTAACATTGTTCTGATTTGGATACTTTGGAAGATGATGCTTCATACTTCAAAGGTTCTTGCTGTTCAGTTAGTCATGGCCTTCTAGTCCCTTATCCTTCCAGGGATCCTAGCCGTGGCAGTGTGCTCTGTCTGGTGTGAACAGCATTTTGCTCTATGCTCACATGCTTTGGTTGTCACCAAGATATAGTTGGGTTTTCTCGGTCAGTGTTGTAGGCACTACAGAAACACATGCATGGGATGTTTTTATCTATGCAAATAAAGGGATCTGCAAGGAAAGGGATGACTGCTCCATGGCCGAGATACGAGAGTGTTCTGTGCCAGATACTGAATTTCCTCTACTAGGAGTCTGCTTCTCAGCACTCTCAGGCAGCAGCTGCTCTCCAGTCCAGCTCCTGTGCACTCACTGCCAAGGTGTCCAAGTCCAGGCAGACTGTAAATGAGAAATGGTAGCTTCAGTGATGTCTGTATTCCAAAGCATGTGACTTCCAAGATCGTTTGTGTTCAGTATGATTTTGGACATGTTATTTTTTAGTACGCAGCCCTTCTCTAGCAGCAGTAGTAAAGCTAATATTGTAGGCCAGTTACTTAGAAACAGATTTTAATTGTGATAAAGCCTAGGGCCAGATCAGGCCATAGCAAGGGCAGTAGTAGAAGGAGAGACCACAACAAAAGTGAAAAATGTTTGAACACTGCTGATGGCACTTATGGAAGAACATTTCAGGTCTTTAAGGCAGTGCTGTGTGGGAAGAGGAGGCTGCTGGAGGGAGCACAAGGGCAAATTTCTTTGCAGAGGTAGGATGTAATTCCTTGTGTTAATCAATACAAGAACTTCCTCTTATCTGAAGAGAACAAAGTTGCAAGAAAGACAAACCCAAGCAGCAGGTGAAGTCCAACCTTACTTAAATCAACAGAGTATTTTACTCTCTGTGCGTGTGGTTTCCACAAATGCACAGGATTTTCTAGGCTGGTGGAAAGTTAGTGAGTTTGATACTTCTGCATCTTGAATCTTCAAAAAATACCAGTCAGATCCTGTTTGAAAAAAAGAAATCACTATTTCTTACAGATCTTTCCACGTGTTCCTGTTGACTCTGGAGGCATTTTACTTCAGGCAGCTGGGAGTTATTACAGGAATATATTGCAGTTTAGAGTTCGAAAGAGAGAGCTGTAGAAAGATAATAAAGTTGTTATGGATGCTTATAATGTTGTCAAAATTTTATTTACATTGTGGGATTGGCTACCTAGATCCTCCCAAGCAGAATCCAAACTGAAAAATTACTCATTTTTAGTCTTACTTTCAGACTTGGAGTTCTGGTATGAGCTTCGAATTATACAAAATTGAATGTAATTCTCAACATTGTAATCTCTATTTGACCCAAATTTATGCATGACCTTTTGGGCTGTTTTTGAAGAAAAATGCAGCAAACACTGAATACAACTAAGCTACAGATAGCTAACAGCAAGTTTGTACTGAAGTGCTCAATACACATGGAATTTGCTGTGAGAGAGCTACACATTTTCACCTTTGTAACTACACCTCTAGCCTAGCCCTAGTGAGGTTGTTTCTCTGAACGGGATGAAATAATGGCCTTCTGCAGCAATTATGGTTATGACACTGTTCTTCACCTGCAGAGTACCTCTACTGCAGAAGAATGCCCCATGAAAATAGGACACTGCCTTTGAACAAGGGGCTATAATGATTTTGTGATTTTGAAAATTATATTAATAAAAAATAACTGAAACTGAGAACCAAAACAAGTCTGGTAGGCATTAGAAAATATTATTCTGTGGAAAGACAGCTAAGAAAAAGAAGTCAGATAAAGCAAGATACAGACTCACTACATGAGCTGAATACTTTTTGAGTGGTAGAAATATTAAGGAATATGACAGATGAAACTATAACTTATGACATACTACAAATTAGAAGCAGATGCTCATACTAGCTTGTGCAGCATGTTACAAGATAAAAATAGAGTTTAAGTGTAATAAAGGCAAGTTTGTTGTTGTAGTTTTTTTAACTTCATCATCATTAGAAGGAATCATGAAATAATTTAACATCAGAAGTGACCGATAAACAAGAACAGGTAATATGGGCTTGCTCGGAGAGCATCCAAGATAGCCAAAGACATTTTCTGGCGGAAATCATTGTCTCAAAATTCACCAGAGAAAATCATGTTTCTGTTTTCCTTACAGGAGAACTGAAAACAGTTTTCACTCATAGCTGAACTAGCATTGTCATTGTTTTTGATTTCTTTTGTCTGTTTGCTTGAACGAGGAATTTTAGCTTAAAAAAATGTATAAATTTTAATTCAAAGCCAAAGTTTTTCAGTGTTGTTTATTTTTTTCTAAACAAATGTCCAATATTTTTTTGCCTTAGGAAAAGATACTTGGAAATTCTTTACCTGTCCAAGATCACCAATGACACAAAATGGTACAAACCAGTTCAGTACAGCCCCTCTTCACAGCCTCTGTCACCCAGAGCTAGAGCAGAGGCTTAAACAGACAGAGAATTGAAGGGCCAAGAGCTGCCTCTGGTGCCAAGAGTGGGGACAGAGCCAACTCTCCTGAGTCCCACTTGTGCTTTTACTGGAAGGGGGATGTACAATAAAAACTTGCAGTAAGCAATCCAGCACATTCCTCCTGAACTTGAGTATTTCCTCTCTTTGCAGTGCCAGACTCGATCTTGATTTCAGCTTTTTCTTCAACAGCTGGGCTAGCCCCATGCTGCGCATGTGAGTGTTTCACAAGGCTCTGTTGACCTGACCCTCAGACCTTTGTGGCATGATGATGTTATCTAATTTCTTGAACTTTTCACTGGTTGGCCTTTACTCTGTGGCTGCTGCAGGTGGAACTACGCGCTAATCCATTTATGCTGTCTTCCTGCTCACAAGTCTGTGGAAGGAGAGCGTTCGATAAAGGCTTTGAGTAAACTCCTTTTGGGTAAAACAGAGAAGGGAAGGTTATCTTGGGTTATCTTTGTGTCTAAACTCCAGCCACCTCTATGTAAATAAATGACCTTTCTCAAAGCCAGGCTAAGTAACTTTAAGGAAAGTTTAAAAAGTAAACCTCATGCCTTTGAAACAAACTGGCCAGAAAAAAAAAAACAGAGCTGAACAATTGATGGTATCTGGGAGTTGCCTCTTTACACAGCTCCAGGTATTAAAGCCTCCTGCGTTTCCACCTGCCATGGCTTTGCAGCATAATCTGTGGTTTCTGGAGTCTGTGAGCAGGGAAAAGCAAAGAGAGGACACAGCAGGAGGTGTGCTGTATGCATTTAATGCCTTCCTGTAGGGCGGGGCTTTCTTGTTACATGGACTGGTGAGCATGAACAAATAGAGCTCACGGCATAGAGGAACTGACATTTCTAACAAGGCATCCCTGCTCCTCAGTGTCTTCATTTTCTGAATATTTTAACTTGTGAGAACTGCAGTGTGTGTGAAGGCGATAACCATAGCTGGAGGGGAGATAGGAGCACAGGAGGCTGTACTGAGTTTTAGGGCAAAGGCCGAGCAAGGACAGGGAGTGTATTTGGGGTGCTGGATGCCACCATTTTCCTGCCGTCTCCTCCTGCCTGACTGAGTGAAGCTGGGAGCAGTGTTAAGGCCTCATGTGCCCAAATAAAACCACAGCTTTGGAGGATCACAATCATTGATACTGTCTCTCACAGTATCTTTCTGGACAAACTGTCCAGCACAACACTAGGTAAGTCCCTAATATGTTGGGTGAGCAATTGGCTGATGGGTCGGGCTCGAAGGGTTATAATGAATGGGGTTACATCAGGCTGGCTGTCAGTGACCAGTAGGGTTCCCTGGCTGTAAAGACTAAACTAGGAGCATCTGTGAACTCCACATCTGTGGAAGGTAGAGAGGCCTTACAGAGAGATCTGGATAGACTAGAGAGCTGGGCAATCACCAAACGTATGAAATTTAACAAGAGCGAAAGCCAGATTCTCCACCTGCAACAGGGTAATCCTGGTTATACACATAAATTGAGGGATGAGAGGCTGGAGAGCAGCCCCACAGAAAGAGATCTGGGGGTTTGGGTTGACGGCCAGTTAAACAGGAGTCACCAGTGTGCCCTGGCAGCCAAAAGGGCCAACCGCGTCCTGGGGTGCATCAGGCACAGCATCACCAGCCAATCGGGGCAGGTGATTGTCCCACTCTGCACTGCACTGGTGTGGCCCCACCTCGAGCACTGTGTGCAGTTTTGGGCCCCTCACTGTAAGAAGGACATTGAACCATCAGAGTGTGTGTGCAGACCAAGACAGTGAAAGGCCTCAAGGCCAAGACTCAGATGGAGCAACTGAGGTCACTTGGTTTGTTCAGCTTGGGGAAGTGAAGGCTGAGGGGCGACCTCATCAGTCTACAACTTCCTCAAGGGGAGCAGCAATAGAGGGACCGCTGATCTCTCCTCTCTGATGACCAGGGTTAGGACACAAGGAAATGGAATGAAGCTGCATCAGGGGAAGTTCAGACTGGACATTAGGGTAAGGTTCTTCACTGAGACGGTAGTTGGTCACTGGAGCAGGGTCCCAGGGAAGTGGTCGCAGCACCAAGCCTGCCAGAGTTCAAGGAGCATCTGAACAACACTCATAGAATGGGAAGGGACCTTACAGATCACCTGGTTCCAACCCCCATGCCATGGGCATGGACACCTTCCAGTAGACCAGGTTGCTCAAGCCCCATCCAACCTGGCCTTGAACACTTCCAGGGAGAAGGCATTCACAGCTTCCCTGGGCAACCTGTGCCAGTGCCTCACCACCCTCATATTAAAGAATTTCTTTCTTAAATCTAATCTAAATCTCCCTTCTTTCAGTTTGAAGTCATTACCCCTTGTTATATCACTCCATGCCCTTGTAAAAAGTCTCTCTCCAGCTCTCTCACAGGCCCTCTTCAGGTACTGGAAGGCTACTAGAAGGTCTCCATGGAGCCTTCTCTTTCTCTTAGTCTCTTCACTCCTAGTCATATGGCTTATCTTTAGGTAGTCCTGCAAGGAGCAGGGAGTTGGACTTGATGATCCTTATGAGTCCCTTCCAACTTGAGATATTCTATGGTTCTGTGGTTCGTTTAGCTCAGCACGGACTTGAGGAGGGGGAGGCTTTTAAGTTTTCCTGTTTTCAGAACTTGCTGACAGAGTCAGGAACACAATTATTTGCAAAAACAAAGAAAATACATTAGACTCCCAATTTGCAACCCAAAAGATTTGACTTAACTTGGCAGGAGGTTACTGCAATCTTTAAAGCAACTAGCAAATCTTCATACGGTCCATTTAGTAGGTTCTATGAAAATATGTATAATTAAATGTAACCTAAACTAGTCTCTCGCAATTTCCATGAGGGCATACTGTGTTTCATTTAGGAAACAAAAGCAATTTTGTGTAGTCTTTTGCAATCCAGTTCACCATCTGGCCTACTCCTCTCTTTGCTCATACAGAAATCTTTTCATCTGAAAGTAGTTGCAAAAAAAAAAAATAATGGCTATTACATCTGTTAGGCATCGCACCTGACAGATGATCGTGTAGTTAACAAAGAATTAAAACAAGTCTGATGTTTTCTTGCTGGTATAAATAGTCAAATCCACAGAAAGTATACTAGGCACAGAAATATTAAATTATATGAGGTTTTATAAAACAGAAACTAAAGAGTAGGATTTAATAGGAGAAAATAAAATACAAAGAGAAGGAAATAGATATTATTTGATTCGAACAAATACAAGAATTAAATCACCACATTCTCTTACAAGAGCTATATACACCCTTTGACTACTAGCTTAGGCCAACTATTGGTCCATTTCTATCTCACTTCTATCTTTCCTCTAAAAAGAGAGAGGGAAAAGTTTATTTAAAAAGAAGATTTTCTTCACTGAGTGAGACTCTATCTCTGATTGATTGTATCCAAGTATTTTGTCATAAAAAGAGCTGAAGTGGGACAGGAGCAATGAAATATGTAGAAAAAAATGTTTTGCTGTGGATTGCTCCACATGATTTTTAGGCTGTACTGACATTTTATCTAGATGCTGACTGTTGTTCATAGACACAGCCAATCTGCGTACATAGGACTTTGTTCCAATACTGGAATATCACTATTGAATACACAGCCTTATTCTCAATTACCTCTGAAAAAGCCCCTTGCTAGAGCAAAGAGCCGTCATTCCCAATGGTGAAGGGTTGCCCATGTGCAGGTGCCTCCTTGTCAGAGGGCACACTTGGCACGCTCCCTTTCAAGGTGTTTCAAATCAGATGCCTGAGAAAGAAGGTCCCAGATCTTTGCTGAGGTTTGAAAACTTGGCCAAGGAGGAGAAGGACTGGTCCTGACATCAGGAAAACCAGCCCGATGGGTTTCAGTACTGTTAACACAGCTTGGTTTCTTCAGCAACTGTAAACATGAGTAATCCTTCTATAGGAAATAGTTGTCATGGGGCTTCTGGAGGAGGAAGAAGTAGGTATTTATAGAAATGGCTTGGAGGTCATCTGAGTGTCTTTGACCAGTGTGACTGACACAGGCTCCAAGGGTCATGCTCATCTCTGCTTTGCATGTACACAAGCTAAGCTTGGCATCTCATTAGAGGGGCGGGGAATGGAGATAGTCAAACAAACAAGTTACACTTGTTATCCTTCTTCCACAATTAAGCTTGAACTTTGTCTCTTTCTCACCATCCTGCTGTGAAATCGGAATTTCTGTTGTGATTGGATGTGGTTTAGGTTTTGTGTATGTTGGATAAATGGTGTCTGGGTTACCTATCAGTTGGTCCAAACTGGAAGAAACAGGAGCAGATACACAAGGAATTCGTCGAAGAGAGAAAAGGAAATAGCCAACACACACACAAACACACCTTATCTACCGCATATGCGAATTCTTCTTGATTCATGACACAAAAAAGTGCAGTCAAAAGCCTTAGCAGATTTCAGTAAAGGTGAGAAATTAGATATTGTGATCTCACTAAAGAGCTTTTGAAGTATATTTAAATCCAATGAGGATAGATAGAGCAGATTGACTCATAGGGAAATTGTTGCAGAGGAACAGCTGCAGGGTTTGGATGACATCACAGACCTTTATTGTTTCATTACTGTAAGATTTCATACTGTCATCACAATATTTGCGTATGTGATGGATCCACCATATTGTCTGGGCAGGGGGTAGACAGAAGTGACTCTGAAGCTAACAGTTGCTGTCATTTCTTGTTTTAATGGCTCTTGTCAAGTCTTCATTTTCCAGTATCATCTCAAATGCCATCTCAGCACAAGAGTTAAGCAGGGGAAATGCTTGGGTTATTTATTGGGTTTGTGGGGGTTTTTTCCAGAAGAAAAGTATCTTCTATTTTCTTGGCATTAGTCTGGCAAGAATGTGTGTTTCACAGGAGATGACCTGTGTACTGCTTTCTACCTGCTGAGCCTGTGAAGTGCCATACTATACCCAAGCTGCATCTCCAGGCTTTAGAAACATTAGTATGTTTTATCTGCCTTTTCCTGTTTAATTGTTTTGTTACGGCTGTCCAAGCCTTATTTTAATTTTTTTTCAATAACTTTAAATGATTTTAGGGTTCTAGAAGCTTTTAGTTGTTCTATTTCACTGTTGTTTCTTTCTCTCATCTCCAGCAGGCTTTTTTTTTGGTGTTGATTTTTTAAGCACTGAAAATTTTTCTGATTTTCTCGTTTTCAGGAGTCTCACTTGTATTACTACTGGTGTTCATTAAAGCAGAGCTCAGGATTTTCAGCAGAAATGTTTGTTGTAACAATATTAAAACAGGTCACCTCTGACGGCCTCTGTTCAGTCTGAGATGAACATGAGCTATTTCTCTTGTCTAGCTTTTAAAGGAAAAAACAGTTTCAGCAGAAGGGCCAGACAAAGCAAGACCTGAGTCCTTGCTTCAGCCTAGATCTCCATCGTCTTCAGTGGCATACCAATGTTCTAACTGCAGAGGTTTACTTAATTTCATATGGAAAAAGGAAAAAGCCCATTCACATCATAGGCAGCAGACTGGACTAAAGATACCTTCCAGCCTAATTTGTTCTGTAATTCTAAACGGTAGATTTCTCAGTTCTGTGGCAGAACTAATACAAATGCTCGGGTTATATTAAAAGGAAAAAAAATGGTGATTACGAGAAAAATTTTAAAATTTTTTGAAAACAAAAGCTAAAAAATTGTGTTGCAATATTTTCCCACTTTTTTTTTTTAAATGCTCAAGCTTTCTGCTGAATTTCAGACTATTTAGTCCTTTGGAAAATCAGTTCTGATGAATTTGTTATTTTATAAAGACATGTGTCCCTCCTCCAGTGACTTCCTCCCAGACACTTTTCTCATTATAAAACAGACTAATATGATCTAAACTTCTGCAAATACAGTTTAGCTTGTTTTGTCTCCAGTGGGAAAATACCTTCAAACATTAACACCTTAATAAATGAATCATAGAATCATAGAATGAATCATAGAATGCTTTGGGTTGGAAGGGACTTTTAGTGGCCATCTAGCCCAACCCCACTGCAGTGAGCAGGGACATCTCCAAATACACCAGGTTGCTCAGAGCCCCATCCAACCTGGCCTTGAATGTTTCCAGGGATGGGGCCTCCACTGCCTCTCTGGGCAAACTGTTTCAGTGTTTCAGCACTCTCACTGTAAAAAATTTCTTCCTTATATCCAGTCTAAATCTACCCTCCCTTAGTTTGAAATTGTTACCCCTTGTCCTATCACAACAGGCCTTGCTGAAAAGATTTTCCCCTTCTTTCCTATAGGCCCCCTATAAGTACTGAAAGGCTGCTATAAGGTCTCCTCGCAGTCTTCTCTTCTTCAGGCTGAATGCCCCCAAGTCTCTCAGCCTTTCCTCATAGGAGAGGTGCTCCAGCCCTCAGATCTTTTTTATGTATAATCACACATATAATAAATGTATTAACATGATAAAAACTTTAGATTTACTGGTTCTGCTTTATCACCTTGTTAGGATCAACATCTTTTCAAATGGCTGGAGCATGTGCCTCTTCTGTTTGGGCTCTCATGTAAACACGATGCTTAGCTTGTCTCCAAAGGTTGTATCCCTGCTCTTTGTCCCTGTCTGTGGTTACCCATGTTCAAAAAAGCTTAAGCAGACTGACAGAGGTGTAGAAAAGGGATGTCAGAATAGCCAGAGGAACTGACATGTGACTGGAGGAATTTGGTTTATTTGCCTTAGGAAGACCAAAGACTGAGAGAAGATATGGTAGTTCTCAAAACAGAAAAAGGACAAAAGGAAAGACATAAAGAAAGAAGGGGAAGCGGGGATAGCAGCAAAGGAGGAAAAACAAGCTAATTAACCACAAGCACAGTTGTTAAAAAAAGTGCGTTTGACCTTCAGAGATGTCAGATTGTGGAACAATCTGTCTGGAGTAACAGGGGGAAAACCTTAACTGGTTAAATCGAGGTTTGATCATTTTGAGATGTAAATGGCTATAGCATATTGGATTGCATGACCTCAGTCTGCCCTTCCTGAAACTCCTGCTCTGTGCCTTCTGACACCATAGTGACCCTTCCTACTGAAGGAGCTGACTATGGTAAACCCTTCCAGATCATCCATTCTAACAAGTCTCTATAGAAATGGTGGGATGAATCCCATGACTGGAGCATGGCTATCGACTGCTACAGACTGTTTAGAAGTAACAGGCGGGGAAAGAGGGGTGGAGGTATTGCCCTCTACATCAACAGATCAATACAGTGTGAAGAGCTGTCCCTGAAGAATAGCCACGAGCAGGTCGAAAGCCTATGGGCAAGAATCAGAGACAGAGGCAAGAAAGGGAGCCTGGTCGTAAGTGTCTACTACAGGCCACCTGATCAAGGGGAGCCTACTGACGAAGATTGCTTCCTCCAGCTCTAGGAGGCTTTGCACTCACAGTCTCTCGTCCTGCTGGGGGACTTCAACCACCCCAATATCTGCTGGAAAAGTAGCATGGCAAGCAGTAGGCAATCCAGGAGTTTCCTAGAAGGTGTTGAGGATAACTTTTTAAGACAGGTAATTGACACCCCTACCCAAGGGGATGCAATACTGGACCTGATGCTCACCAATGCAAGGAAGCTCATCGGTGGCGTCAAGAATGGAGGCATCCGAGGCTGCAGTGATCACGCACTGGTGGAGTTCACAGTCTTGACGGATATCGAAAGGCGAGGAGTGTAGTCCGGACCCTAAATTTTAGGAAAGCCAGCTTCCAGCTCTTCAAGTAGTTAGTCACCAGGACCCCCTGGGAAACGGTCCTCAGGGACAGGGGGTCAGAACAGAGCTGGCAGGTCTTTCAGGATGCTTTCCATAGAGCGCACGAGCTCTCAGTCCTCAGATGTAAGAAGTTGGGCAAGGAAGCGAAGAGACCAGCATGGCTGAGTCAATGCAAAGAATAACAAGAAGGGCTTCTACAGGTATGTCAGCCAGAAAAGGAAGGTTAAAGAAAGCGTACCCCTCTGATGAGCAAGAATAGCAACCTCGTATCAACAGATGAGGAGAAGGCTGAGGTACTCGACAACATTTTTGCCTCAGTCTTCACTGGCAACCTCTCTCCTCGCCCCTCCCCAGTTGATGGACTGCAAGATGGGGTCCAGAGGGGCAAAGTCCTTCCCACTGTAATAGAAGACCAGGTTCGGGACCACCTGAGGAACCTGAACATATATAAGTCTATGGGACCTGATGAGATGCATCCCTGAGTCCTGAGGGAATTGGCTGATGTAGTTGCCAAGCCACTCTCCATGATATATGAAAGGCCATGCCAGTTAGGCAAAGTCCCTTGTGACTGGAAGAAGGGAAACATTGTGCCCATTTTTAAAAAGGGTAGGAAGGAGGACCCTGGGAACTACCGACCTGTCAGCCTCACCTCTGTGCCTGTGAAGATCATGGAGCAAATCCTCCTAGAAGCTATGCTAAGGCACAGGAAGGTGATTCAAGACATCCAGCATGGCTTCACCAAGGGAAAGTCCTGCCTGACCAACCTAGTGGCTTCCTATGATGTCCTGACTAGATCGGTGGACAAGGGAAGAGCTATGGATGTGATCTATCTGGACTTCTGTAAAGCCTTCAACACACTTCCTCACAACATCCTTCTCTCTAAATTGGAGAAATATGGATTTGATGGGTGGACTGTTTGGTGGCTAAGGAATTTGTTGCAAGGCCACAGCCAGAGCATAGTGGTCAACGCCTCGATGTCCAAGTGGACACTGGTGACGAGTGGTGTCCCTCAGGGGTCTGTACTGGGACCGGTGCTGTTTAACATTTTCATCAATGACATAGCGAGGTCAAGTGCACCTTCAAAAAGTTTGCAGACGACACCAAACTGAGTGGTGCAGTTGACACACCAGAAGGACGGGATGCCATCCACAGGGCCCTAGACAAGCTCGAGAAATGGCCTGTGTGAACCTCATGAGGTTCAACAAAGCAAAGTGCAAGGTCCTGCATCTGGGGCAGGGCAACCCCCACTATCAATACAGGCTGGGGGATGAGGGGTTTGAGAGCAGCCCGCCCGAAAAGGATTTGGGCATACTGGTGGATGAAAAACTTGACATGAGCCACCAATGCGTGCTTGCAGCCCAGAAGGCCAACCATATCCTGGGCTGCATCCAGAGAAGCGTGGTAAGCAGGTTGAGGGTGATTCTGCACCTTGACTCCACTCTGGTGAGACCCCACCTGAAGTCCTGTGTCCAGCTCTGGAGACCCCAGCACAAGAAGGACATGGGCCTGTTGGAGCGAATCCAGAGGAGGCCACAAAAATGCTCCAAGGGCTGGAGCACCTCTCCTATGAGGAAAGGCTGAGAGACTTGGGGGCTTTCAGCCTGAAGAAGAGAAGGTTGCGGGGACACCTTATAGCAGCCTTTCAGTACTGAAAGGGGGCCTATAGGAAAGATGGGGAAAAATCTTTTCAGCCGGGCTTGTTGCGATAGGACAAGGGGTAACGACTTCAAACTAAGGGAGGGTAGATTTAGACTGGATATAAGGAAGAAATTTTTTACAGTGAGAGTGCTGAAACGCTGAAACACTGAAACAGGTTGCCCAGAGTGGTAGTGGAGGCCCCATCCCTGGAAACATTCAAGGCCAGGTTGGATGGGGCTCTGAGCAACCTGGTCTAATTTGAAGATGTCCCTGCTCACTGCAGTGGGGTTGGGCTAGATGACCTCTAAAAGTACATTCCAACCCAAAGCATCCTATGATCCTATTCTATGATTCTAAATTCTTACTTTTTTTTTTTCTGGTCCTGTAATAAGAATGCTTGATACCTTCTTTTAGTAAAGGAGAAGGTCCAAGTGCCAAGTTGGTAAATATCAATACTATTTTGGAGCAAAGCTAGCAATTTACTATTTGTAGTCTGTTTTATCATCTGTGACCTTAGCATGCCTGTCAACCTGCTGACTTTGTTCAGAGTGCCACTCAGTGATTGTAACCTTATGTTTGCAACGTTTATCTTTCTAAGTGAAAGGGCTACAACAGTTGTCCATGTCATTAAATATTGTGCTTGAAATATTCAAACTATTGGAGATGTTATCTGGCCTTGATTTATGCAGATAAGGAAGGATTGGACCTTGATCTTTATAAAACAGCCAGCAGCATAGCAGTAAATCCGTATGCCAGTGTGGAGGATTTAACTCTTCTCTAGCGCTCAGTTTCCTCTCCACCATGCACACCTACTTATCAGCTAATGCATACCCACGGATAAAGCATGTTCTTTGCTAAGTGAGCCAGTGAACCCTGAAAAGCCTTAGGAAATAGCCAACATAAATGTACCCGAATTTCTGATTGAATTGGTGTCACCAATAGTCTTTTAGTNTNNGAAAATGNNAAAATGTTTCCTTCGCAGAACCATCAAATTCCTTGTAATCCTCTTGAGGTTAAAAAATGAGAACATCATCTATTTGTCTAGTGTCTCACCCAGTTACCTCACACACACCCAGAATAAGCCCCAAGTGCATGTAATTTAAATGCAAATGAAAAAACCATGATTGTCTTCTCATCAGTTAAATCAGTGGACAAATGCAGCCCACATTCTTCGGCTTTATTTTCTACCACGATGTTTGGTCTCCCCCTTTCAACATTCACTTAGCTAGGAAGGACACTAGTCACAGAAGTCTGGACACAAAACTGTGATTTATAATGTAAAGCTACCATATATATATGGTCCATAGCCAAGAAATAGGAAGCACTGAAACATCTGAAAGAGGAAGCCAGCCACTATTAACCCCTTGTTGGAAGAACTCCTGTCCGTGTGTTGCCCCTTCTACTACCAGTGCCTAGTTTAATATCAGCATCATCTTAATGCTGCACAGATACCTGGAGCCCTTCCTCAGTTTCCCAGTAAAGAAAACAACTGTCATTTACACCCTAGGAAGATTCAGGTAGCGTCTTATTCTATTTCCATGCACACATATCAGAGCAGAAGTGACCAAGTTACATGCTGAACAATTCCTTCTTTCTGGAACTACATGCCAACATCAAAGCTCATTTTCCAGGGAACAAATGAAAAATAAAAGCAAAAAACCCTCTCACTCAAAGCAGAAAGCAAATTTTCATGTAACTAACAAAGCTATACCTTACAGGAGTGTCTCCAACCCACAGAACCTTGTATAAGCAGGACTGGTGCGTCTTCCCAAAGCTGGATGTTTGCTGGCACCACAACAAACAGCGCTGGAAACAATGCTTGTAAAGTTACCATCTGGTTGATATCCACCACTAGAACAGCTTAAATTAAATGCTACCTTGAAACATCTGTCAAATGACGTGACATGGGATTAGTTAATGACATTCTGCAAAGAAACGATAAATAAACATAGAATCTTACAATTTGGACATGAGTCATCAATTTTTAAAGTAAAATTTTTTGTTTCAAATATATCTAATTTCTCCATCCTGCAACAGCTCTGGAGTGTTTGTACTAAATCTTGGAGTATCAGCTCAAACTTGCTTGGAATTGGAAGGAAGTTCCCCAGGGTGTTTCCCAGGCCTTCTGGCACTGCACTGTGCCACTGGGACAACGATTAATCCTACTGTTGTCCCAAAAATCAGACTTGTTTACCCAGCGTGCAATATGCCAATATACACACAGAGCAGAGGTATTTTATTGCATATTTGCACAGATACAGGTGTCTGTCTCAAGACAGCACCCTTCATTCACAAATAGACCGTCATTTACATACTTAACATTACCGTATTCATCTTCCTAATGCTTATGCATTTTTATTCTTTTAGATGATTGGTTAAAGTCTCTTCGTCCAGCACGTAAAATAGCATGCATGCTGTTTCTTCATCTTTTGAGTCTGGGGTATAGTTGGGGCAGGTGGTCCATAAGTCGGTGGTCACGATCTCCCCCTGCCGGAATTACCTTTCCCTGAGTTACCTGTTCTTTTTGGCAAGCTCAGCAGATTTTCATAGCTCGTTAGCTATTCCTATGGTTTGTCACTCTCTGGTTCTACCATGGGCAGGTACATCCTTCTTATGAAACAATGACGCATTATTCAAAATCCTGTTTCTTGGTTTCTCTAAACCCAGTATAGTTAATTTTAAACTTATAACTATAATAGGGGTAGGGCTTTACAAAAATACCTACAACAGCAATAGCCTGGTTAATTTCAATTATTATTTCACATTTTGATTCCCCTTTTTATTTCTTAGTATAACACTACGATTGTCAGTAGCACAGGACCTGCTTTGATTAAAGCACCTAATTGGATCACATGATTAGATTCTTTAAGTGAGACAGGCCTTCTCTTATCAACAGCCTGAAAATATAATGTGTTTTAACTGCATACCTCAGGCTGCTATAATCTGACAAATATGCCTCCTGGCGTTGGAGGTACGGCTGCAAAGTGTATATCTGGATGTGCGAAAAAATACAATCTCTGTGCCTGTTTCTTGGTTTTGAAGTAGCCGTTCTATGAACTGTGCAGCTTGTTACTGTTTTTAACTTCTTTCTCATTAGGAGGACTCAGCAATAAATCTGTGCAGCCTCTTTACATGGTCCTAAAGCCAGTTTCATATGCTCAGTGCTGCATGGAACAGTCCTGGAGACTTTCCCATCACAGACAGAAAATCTGGTTCTCTCCTTCTGCTTTTACAACTGTTTGCAAAACAACCCGGAGAGAAGATGAGCCTTCGGTGATAAGAAACTAAACATCGTATAGCCATCACAACCAAATTTTCACTAGAAACTGGAGCATTTCTCACAGCTAGTCTTCTGCAGATAAGTATTTGCTATCCGTCACAGATTATATGATAACTTTCTAGGGACTGCTCAATCCCATTTTTTTAGTAGTTGCTACTGCTGTGATGTGTCGTGGTGTTCCCTGCCAGGTGCATAAGCACAGGTTCTTCTGTCTTGCTTCATCACATGGAAACGACCTGGACGAAGAGTTAGCATGTACCCTCAGCAAGTTTGCTGATGACACCAAACTGGGAGGTGTGGTAGACACACTGGAAGGCTGTGCTGCCATTCAGCGTGACCTGGATAGGCTGGAAAGCTGGGTAGAGAGGAACCTGATGAGGTTCAACAAAGGCAAATGCAGGGTCCTGCACCTGGGGAGGAACAACCTCATGCACCAGTAC
>Ga0065711_1026234_pt1 | contig 89101 bp, 45 predicted proteins | sample Hoacrofraction12_FD_59098 | JGI IMG/M metagenome (GOLD analysis project Ga0065711, IMG submission 59098) | Hoatzin crop microbial communities from Cojedes, Venezuela - Epithelial fraction 12 v2 (version 2) | ecosystem: Host-associated > Birds > Digestive system > Esophagus > Crop | place... | reverse complement strand
GGAAGTTCCATCTGAACATGAGGAAGAACTTCTTCCCTCTGAGGGTGACGGAGCCCTGGAACAGGCTGCCCAGGGAGGTTGTGGAGTCTCCTTCTCTGGAGATATTCAAGACCTGCCTGGACAAGGTCCTCTACAGCCTACTTTAGGTGACCCTGCTTCGGCAGGGGGGTTGGACTAGATGACGTACAGAGGTCCTTCCAACCCCTACCATTCTGTTATTCTGTGATTCTGTGGATAATTTATGCCGTACAGGTGAACTAGTAATGTAAGATTCCTACTTATGTGTCTACTGCCATATCTTGTTTGCAGTCATAATTTCATTGTTTCTTTTGTATATATACATAAATCTCTCGTCCATAATTCATTCTTTGTGCTGTTATTTATTATGTGTCTTTTTTACCTTTTTGTCTCATCTTTGCACCTGTTTGAATCCTGTCCGAAAGGCATCCTTTATGCATGCTTTCAGCGTCAGTCCTGTCCGTCTGCCACAGCTATATTACAGTGTTTTTTGTAGCTTCTCATGACAGCAGCCTGCCTAGTGTTTAGGAAATGTTACGGTTTGTGTTCTTCTTCTCATGTAGGACATGAAGTTGTTTCTATTAGTGATTCTTCCTGTAGCTTCCCACTAAAATTTCCTCATGCTATTGAAGAAAATTTTAAACAAAGTATGTGAAGTAAATGAGACTTCTCATAACAGAAATGAGACAATAGTGCCATCAAATATGTGTCTTTAATGCTTGCACAGTAAAAGATAATATCTGGCTTTGAAGCCTCACCAAGAGGACACAGGATACAGTGAGTCCTCCCATCTCCTCATACCTGTGTAAAGGCACTGCAGCTCCAGGGCTCTGCTGACTCTGGAGCTGAATCTGTCCCCGCAGAATACACCTAGCACAGTAATTCTGTACCCCGAGAAGTATCAGTGAATAACAGTATGTATTTATGTAGTTCTCATCTCTCATAGGTTAAACTCCCCACAGAATCAAAGTATATTATAATTCCAAAATCTGTATAAGAATGGTGCTAAGAATATTAAATAATCTTTGTAAGAGTGACAAGAATGATGATGAGAATATTAAATACAGCACAAAGCTGAATTTTAGAAAGAACAAAGGATTGGGTAGTTCGGGCCTATAGACAAAAACATCGAAGAAATGTACAGTTCATTCGCATCCTGTGTAATACAGCCGGCAGAGGAACTGAATCTCTTAAAAGTTTAAAATTAGTATTTTGTTGTAGTGTTAAAGTCAGCCCTTGAGTTAAGTAAATTAGTTAAATGCAGCAGAAAAAAATTCCAAAATGAGCTAACCTATTATTTATTGACAGTACTTGTTTCCTTTTAAAGAATACTGCATTGGCAAAGGTGATGAATCTGAGCAGGAGCTATTCCTACTTACCTCAAAACACAGACTGGAGTTAGCATAGGTGGTAACATTCGTCTAAACTCAATATATTTTTGCTGATTCTTACAGGACACATAAGCTCTATGGGAAAACACAAAACTCCCATTTCATTGTTAATTTTGTAACTGTAACTATAAGTAGGATACAAATACTGAAAAAAGAAGAAAAGGTTTTTTACTTTTTAAAGAAAACTGGATTTGCTACTACACCTGTGGGTGCTGTGGGATCGTTGGGACTATGTGATGGCATCATCTGGTCCTTACTATTAGTGTGGATTTAGAATAGATGTTGCTCTTCCCTATTTTATTTTTTTAAGTGTCAGTTCTTAGAAGAGATTAACAATGAAAAGCTGGTCTCACTGAAGTCAACCTTCTAGCCCAAATTTAAGGCTAAGATTTCGTGCAACACCGTAAAGTCTTTCCATTCCCTTTTAAATTATATATACTCTATCAGTTAGAAGGCAGCTTGTGTTTTCTACAATGATGTTATGATAGTTATGTTTATAGAAATTAGAGTTGTTATTTCTGGTAGTATTATGTTTTAGTAGAACTATTATTTTTGAAGCTGTATGTGAAACTTCTATATGCCTATTTCTGCACATAAAATTACACGTTCTTTTTTACCATTTGCTGTTCAAGATTTACACGGCAGTATACATAAATATCAGGTGGTTGCAATTATCAGGGCACAGTGAGGGCCAGCTTCTCCTTATCGCACTTACAGTTCAATGCTGCAAGTCTGTTTCCAACGAGAAAATAGTGATTTTACCATCTTACAAGCTTATGCAAGTATCTCTTACAAATAGAAGAAGAACAACCACTCATATTGCATGAAGAGGTTGACTCGGTGCCCAAGCTATTCCAGATGTGAGAATACACTTCAAAGCACAACTGTTGTGTAAACTACATCTTATTTTCTGCAATCAGCATACATTTAAACCTTCAGAGTTGAAATCTGTGTTAGTTCATGTTGCTTTTCATCACTTACATACTTTATTGTACCTGTAAGTTTTTAAAAATCACTGTGATTTCACATTTCATTCGTTAAAAGGAGCTGCTTATTTATTTATAGCTTGCTTGAAGAATGGATCCATAGTTGGATCAGAAAAGAAACTGCTGTAACTGGAAGTTGATCAAGACTGAAGAACAAAATTGCAAGTTTGTTGATTCAGTGTCACATTTCTCTGCCCATATTATTGTTTTTGTAATTCTATGCTCCCAAAATTATCTTATTGCACATAGGCCTTTCAGCCATCTGTATCTGCTGATTTCAGCCACCCAGGCTGTAGGTATTTGAGCAGGTACCTTGCTGGATGACCAGCAAGTGGATAATGGGGGTAGATGCTGAATGTGTACACCAATAAAGCAATTACTGCGTATGCAGTCTCTATATATATAATGTCTAAATATAAGAAAGTGCAAAACGAAAGCAAGTGACACTTGCTTACTCCAGTCAGTTCTTGGGGCACCACTGAATGGACACAGGGTCCTTTAAAATTCAGGGAAAAGATAAGGATAGCAAAACATGAAAGCAGATTAGTGTCAACCAGAGCAATTAGAGTCAATAAATTTTTTACAGGAATATCAAGGGAAAATGAAGGACTTGAGAGAAAGTAAGCTTAGTAATAAATGAGAAGGTAGATTAAATTAATGATTAATGACTCTAAGTAGCCAAGTTCCTAAGTTACTTTAGAGAAAATCAATCTTGTGGAAAAATGAAGAAAACCAGGAAAGTCATGAGCAAACAGGAACGAGCTGGGGCACTGGAATCTACCCCACGTCTCAGGTGAGACACAGTTTTACAGTCCTGGGCGAAAAGCAGATACTGAATCAGGAGGCCGAGAGCCGCTGGCTTTGGCTTACTTTTTGCTCTCAAATCATGATCACGCAGTTTGTCTGCCCGCGCACGCTGTTTCAGGTACACTGATTTGCACACTGTGCAGCAAGGAGTGACAGCTGGTGAGGAATCACTGCCTCCGTGGCAGCTGACTGTTCGATACCTGGGTTTGTTTGACCAGGAGAACTCCTTACACTGCTTTTCTCTCTTCCAGCCTGCACTGTGGTCTTGCCTTTAGCAAATAAGGAGGGATAAATGGCAGCTGGACTTCAACCAAGTTAGACAAAAAGAAACTTACAAGTTGTATAAATGTGAATGGACCCTGTGAATTTAATCACAATTTGTTACAACAGTAATTTATTCTAAAAAATAAAAAACTGTGAAGGGACTAGAGGATTAAGACAGAAAGCTAAGATGGCATTGATCATCAGAAAGAAAAGAAGGTGGGAGGGAAATGATCCTTGTAAATCCTGTTCTGTCAGTCTAAATTAAATCCTTAAGGGTGAGAAAAATACTCTTCTAAATAAATAGTAAATTGAGGAGTCATAGGTAGCTAGTTTAGAAAAAACCCAGTGTGCACTAGGCAAAATGATATTTTAAGTAACAAAACATGGTCGCAGAATGTTATTACTGTCAGTGATTTAAAAAAGAAAAGAATGAGAGGGGAACAGAAGTGATGTTATGTATAGTCCTTTTACCTTTCAAATGGCATTTTGAGCTATTGGTAATTGTCTTCAGAGCCCTGAGACAGCCTATAACAAAATAACCAGAAGGCATCTCTCACCCTGTATTCACTCAAAGCAGTTCTTTTTAATAGAGGTTAGTTTTGCATTCATCCATGTATATGTATGTATGTCTACATATAGGTTATCACTGTATATTTACAGTATGTATCTTTCTACCTCTGCATGTGTATGTACATGTATTTATATGTTTTTTTTTTTCCTTAAAATATATCTCAGGCTGTGCAGTTGGAATGGGACAGTCAGACTAATAATGTTAATAAGAGGTAGAAGATAACCTATTCATCTAGTAAGGAGGAACACAGGATAAGACAAATGGATTTATTTTAAACCAACTATTATTAGACATATGTAATAGTATTTAGGATTAGAGTATGCTATGATGTAAACAATACAACGGGACTGAGAGAGGTTATTTTGGAAAGAAAAAGAGAAAAAAACCCCAACAAAACCTAAAGAAAATCTCAAACACAGCCAAGAGTGAGAAATCTGAAAAGCTGAACAGTTTTATTGTAATTGGCATAGCTGCTGTGCCTCTCCTTCAACATTAAGTTCTCTACAGTTATGTCATGTGATTTGATGGTTTAAAAAACATAAACCTTTATTTCTGTCTATAATATTTTCATTACTTTTGAAAAATATTTATTGAAACCCCACTTTTATAGGAAATAATGTTATACACTGTCTGTAAAGACATGTCTTTACAGATTTCATTGAAGAGTATTTCTAGGAACGGTAAATATCCAGGAAATTGAGGTATCTGTCTGAATTTTCCAGAAATGCTCACAGTGCCAGGTTTTACAAGAATACACTGCTAGTTTGCTAGCTGAGGCAGCCGAGCATATGACACACTGGGGAAACCACGAGCTGCAATAACTAACCAGTCACCTAAGGATCAGTCCTACAATACAACTACTAGCGTTTTTCTTCCTGTTTCAGGGTTGAATAGCACAGGCAAAAGTAGAAATTGTACCTATCATCAAGTCTGTAGTTGTTTCATCTTTAGCAGTTTCCAGTCACTCCCTTCCTCGCTTTCTGTGGGAAGTGATTTGATAACCAACAGCAGGGCACATGCTGATGAAGCTAACAGTGTTACAGGCTTAACCTCACTTCAAAGTACAGCATGTTATACTTGCTACATACATTATTACACGTATGTATCAAATGACTGAAAAGCCTTCAGGCACTTGGTTGTTGTTACCTTTCTTGATTGCTATCAGTTTGCTGCATTTGAAGTTCCTTCTGAATTTTGCCTGTGGGCTTAGGGTCATTAAGATAATATGGATTCACAGTAATTTAAAAATGAAAATAGACAGCAAGCATGAGAAATTTCATTTTTTTTGTGTGTGTGTGCATGTGTTAAGAAGTGCTGTAATTAAGATAGTTAGCTATTAAAAAAGCACAGGAAAGTAACTTGAAAAGGGATATATCAATTGGTTTCCGTACTGAAAATTGCTTGTAAACAGTAATTTTTTTCTGTAGGTAATAAAAGCCCATAAAACTCAGTGGTCCCTGAAAACAAGTATCCTGTGATACCAGGTTGAGGAATAGTTTATGCAGATATTCTGCAGACTGCAGTCTGGCCACTGAAAGGTAGTATTATGGACATAAACACTAACAGATTGAAACTTTTCCCAGGGCTATTGTACTTCTAGGAAAAAAGTATGTAACTGTGATCTGCTATTGGATTGCAGTTCTCAGAAAGAACAAGCGGAACTCCCTAATACTATGAGATTGACACCTATAATGAAACGGAGAGCAGTGATTTTTCTGAGCTTTTGCTATGTTGTTGGGTCACAGCCATCAGACTAAGCATGAGGCATAACCATCAGGCTTTATATGTGAGCTGAGATACCTACATATTCACATAACTGCTTTCAGGTAACTCATACAACACGTAAAGTCTATGAGGACTTTGATGAGGACTCAAAAAGAAGCATAGAGCGAAGTGTTTTATATATTTAGACTATATACTGCACAATGTTTAGACAATGAACTGTGTCTAATGTGTATTTAATATTGCTTAGCATGGTGAGATCAATTTTGAATGCAAAAGACAGAGCTATGTTTCATTGTGAATGATAATATATAAGAATAAAATTAATTGATATAACAGAGGTAACAATCCTTTTTTTTTCAAATTGTGCCTCAGTGATCTTGTTACTAAATCATAGTTTTGAAGGCTTGAAGTTTATATTTTTTAACAATCTTTAGCATACTTCTGTTAACCAAAAAAACCCCACATGTATGTCAAATAGATCCCTCTTCATTTATCTAGTAAGTAAGCTGATTCTTAAGGAGCTAAATAAGTGACTTTTTTTTTTTTCTGAAATAAACCAGAGAAACTAATAGAAGTTTTGGATTAATGGCCTTGCTTAATTGCTGTGTGAAAGTAAAAATCTCATTTATGTTATAATAATGCTATTGAGTTTATTGTAAAGCTGTTAAGCTGCATTAACTTATTGCAGGTGGTTCCTTAGAGCTACTGTATGCAAAAATAATCATTAAGTCAGCAACTCTGTTTTCTTTGCTACATATTACTGGAATTTAAAATGAAAAATGAAAGAGTCTATCCTTTATAATTTTAATTTCTTTTGATAGATCTGTTTGCTAAAATCTGTTCTCTACAAGATTTTTTTATGATTCAGATTTAGGGCAAGAGGACACTCTATAATTTTGCTATAACATTACAATCAACAGCAGAAGACAAACCTTTAGAAATCAAGTTGTGAAAACTGACATGATGAGTTTTACTACTCACTAAAAGATAATACATTTTCAATATACAATATTATAACTCAACTTTACGTCTAGAGATTACTCTGTAGACAGCAAACCAATTTTATTTGCCCTGGTAGTTCAAGATGTGAATAATTCTGAGTTTATGCATGATACATGTGCTGAAGTTTTGTGGGATCCCAGTTTCTTACAGACATTTCATAAAACGTGCAGAAATTCAAGGGACCCGTTTGTGCAACGAAAGATAAACTAGGCTCTCTTTTTACTAGCTTAAACATCTTAGTCTTTCTAGACCTAATACCCACTTAATATTTTCCTGAGAAAACCTATGTTGGCCAAAATGACTAGAAGGTGTTAAAAAACCTGTAAGGTAAAGCACAATGAAAACAATTTTGTTTTCTTACATGAAATCACTATTTTTACATTTTGGCTTTTTCAGCATATAGTTTGGGTTGCTGTAGCCTTTTTGGTAGCAGCTTGAAAGAGTGCACAAAAACGCAGGGAGATATAGGTGGATATAAGGGAGCACTTGTATATATATCTATTTGAATTTTGTCCCAGATCTGTGTCAGTGAGAGTTCAAATTCTAAATGTGAAGCACTAGTTGAGTAATATGTAACACCTAAGAGAGAAATACACAGTGAATATATGTTGAAGAAAAAGGGCTGCTACAATAGTACACACTGGGAAGACAAACAGCTAAAGATAACATGGCCTAAACAAGAGAGGTACTTCAGCTTTTTCATAAAAAGATAGATACCAAGTGGATATGAGAACTATATTCACATGCAGAAGCAAAGAATCAATTGTATGTTTGGAGTGATACATTAATTTTGCAGCTTTTAAGCTCCTAATCATGCAATTAGCTCATGCAAAGAGCTCCTCTCAGTTAACGATACTGCTCAAGAGTTTTCAGGATCGGGACCCTAATCAGCATTTTCCTTCTTTCTTACTCTTGCAGCGTGTGTGCAGCTAATTGGTGTTTTGACTGAGTCAACAAAAGAATGGTAACACCAAGGAATCAAATGAAATTGTTCTCATTAGAATGTGAAGCTGGGAAAGTACTGCTTTGCAGAACAAATATTATCATCAAAAAATATTCTCATTAAAAGAAATTGCCCTTTGTGGCATAATAAAATTTATGTAAAGAGAGACAGCTGGCAGAATCATATAACCTACTGTAGCATAACATTTGGAATGAATTAATTTATTTTCTTGTCATAAACTGCTTTTTGGGCTTCTCCACATTTTATCCAGATTTAAATTTATCAGTACGTTGCTTTATGTCATTTTATAATACTTAAATTGTATGTCCTTTAAACTAATTTTATTCTGCACATAACAAACCCTGGAAGGTGGGATGTGCTGAAAGTGAAGAAAGTTCAGCCAAGGTTTGTAGACCTTACCTTGTGTACAGTAGCACATTTCATCACTGAGCATTTTATGAGCCTTCCAACATGTGGAGGCACTGAAGTGCAGGTGTCCCAGCATTGAGAAGAAAGTTTGCCTTACAGTAAGAAAAGGGAAAAATTACGTTCAGAAACTTAGTCCAGAATTTCTCCATTTTACCCTTCATGTTTATATTACAAGTAGTCCCCACTCCTTTTACAGTCAAAATTAAAAATGAAGCACGTTCTTGACTTACTCCACTGGAACTGCTTTGAATGCCACTGTAAAAAATATCTAGAATTGGTGGCTGACATAGACATCTACACTGCAGATGTCTATCTTTGCTTAGATTAATCGCACCACGAGTGGTATACTTTGGATTTAATGAAGAGGTGACCTTTTGATTTTGAACGTTGTTGTGAAATGTGCTCAGAAAGCTCATAGATTTGTCGTCATGTGCCTGTAGTTGCTAGCCACTTAAAAACATTTCGTTTTTGTAGATTTTAAAGAGACCAGAACATATGCTGAGTAGACATCTGAAGTGTTTAGACACAATAATTATATGGAACGTAAATAATGTAGAATAATACGGACGCCAAAGAGATGCCAAGTTAACCGGCTGAATTTTATACCTAATCTTCCCAGTGTTTCAAACCTGAGCTTGCAGTCATCAGGCTCCCCACTTCAGAAGCACGGGAGTAGGGCACGTATTGCTTATCCATCTCTGTTGTATGAGCCAATGGTTTTGTGAATAAAGAGCTGATTCATGATACTAAGTACCAGGAGAAAAAAATGCTTGTTATTTAAAAGCAAGAATGATGGGTTGAGACAGAGGAGAGAAATCCAGAAAGATTTATATTCAAAATAATCTAGAAAGCCAAACAGAGCAATGCTTTCTGGACCCCTCTGCCCTGTCAATACCCAAGGACAAGAAATGTTAGCTATATGTGGTAAATGGAAGTAAAGGGGAATTATTCAGAGCAAAAGCACTGCAAGCTAATAGATTGTCTCAGTAAGAAAAATGCATTATGCATAGTGAAACCTTTCACACAAGGACAATATTTATAACAAGTGAATGAAAGAGTTGGCATAACCAGCATATATACAAAGACATTCCTCAACACAAAATTAATTTCAGTTCTGTGATATGCTTGATGATATTTTTTAGTCTGCATATCTTACCTTTTTATTATCTAGAACAGCCTATTTTAAAACTGAAACCACTGCTCAAATTATATGAACATAAAAATTAAGATGCATAAAAATATTTTGTTAATGAAATTTTATGAAAGTTCATGTGCTTATCATGTTGGTGGTATTTTAGTTCAGTTAATAAAATGTTATAAGCTGCATTTACACTGAGCGTGTGTACAAAATATGTTCAGATGTTGCAGAAGTTATACTTAAAAAGCTTTTTTTGAGAGGAAGGAAAGGGAGTAAAAGAACAATATTACATTATATGAAGTAGAACTTTTCATCTATTGTATTTTCTAACAATCAAAGTCAGACCATTTACCTTGTCAATTAAACTGGTCATCTATTTTCCTTTCAAGTATGTTAAAAAACATCCCTTCCTTGTGAACAATTCTTTGAGAACCACAGAAGTTTCTCATCATTCAAAAGATTCGTATAATAAAAAATTTCTTCAAAATAATCATATATGCCCAGACTGTAAATTACTTTTCATCTGATAAATGCCTTTCATTTGTTGCAGCTAGCAAAGGAGGAAGCGATTGTATATTTCCTCATAGTTGCTGTCTGTCAGGCTGCTCTGAACTCTTCAGCCATGCAAGAAAATGAATAAACATAACATTGATAAAGCATCAGTGACACAAGAATTTAAGGGTAAAAGAATCTCCACTAAACAACTCACATAGTGAAGATATAATTTAAATTATAATGTCATAATGTCGTTCAAGGATATGCCAGTAGATTAAATCCTAATATAAATATATATACGGTTTTTTTCTCCTTTTTTTTGTGAACATGAAAATGAATTTAATGCATGAAATTTTGTTCACTTTGGACTTTAAAAATTATTTTGAACTATATTCTTGGAAGAAAATTTAGTCTCCTGATAGTATGCCTCAACGTGATATGTACATACTACACATGCAGTGTATACAGAAGATAAAACCAGTGGTAAGGTCTGGTCCAAAGTCCGATTAAGTCAGCTGAAAGAATTCAATTAACCTGAATGGGCTTCAGGGACAGAGCCCTCTCCACACAGGTTTGTAATCTGACTAGCTAGCCTATACAAACCCTATTCAAATCACTCTTCCTGGGAACATGAGTAATTTCTCTGGGAATTGTGCAGGGCTTTATTTCAATTCATGGCAATTTGACCTTAGTCATCATCCTCCTCCCCATCTTAGAAGACATAAGGAGTATTTTGAAGTAACTAGTGTGAATACTTTGTTATTGGCATCTTTGGTAATTGTAAATGCTTCTAGCAGTATCTGGCTTTAAGTTCAAGACTATTACGTCAACTCATGGAATTACATGGGAGTCTGAATAAGTTTGAGGTGAAAAGAGATAGTACTTTTTCAGCAATTTAGTTACTTTAAATCTATTTTTGTCATACATTGAATATTAATTCTGAAGAAAATTGAAGTATCTGAGACATTTAAAAAGTAAGGTAATGATGCTCTTAATTTGTTGGATTATATTTACTGTTACTATATTTGTTGTGTCTTGTCATCAAGAACATGACTGCATAACACAGAGAAATGAGGAAAGGAGAATATGTATTTAAAGGATCTTTCAATATAAAAAAAATCCAAGTGTGATACTGAAAATGCCATCTGAAAATAGCATCTATGTTTTATGATTTGTGTGTTGTGGAGAAGTTCTAGAAATAGGATTTGGTGAATGCAAGATATTTCCTTTAAAATGCCTGATACAGAGAAGTCATTTCAGATGAGAGATGTTCTGTTATCTTGGGTTTTTAAAGTACAGAGTAAGCAATAAATAGAATATATCTAGTAAAGTGATTTAACTAAATACTTTCATGAACAATGCTGATAATTGCTTTCGCATTTTCTGATAAGAATGAGAAACAGGTGTAGAAGTGTAGAAATGTAGCTTTACAAAGTGATTGCCGCCCGTTGATTAACTGTTTGCATACATGACTGATTCCGCAGAGCAGAGCAGTACTTCCAAATGACAGTAATAAAACAAACAACATAATGTTATTAGTTAATGAGAGAAATTTCAATCCAGTATTGTAATAACAAATGCATGAGGGAGCCCTGGCAGCTGCAGATGGATTGCAAAACAGAACAGCTTCTGAAGCACCATCTACTTAGCATCACTGGCTTTTCTGGGCGATGTGCAGGAGTTGTGTTATACTCTTAAGGTCTTGCAGGGATTCATTTGTTGGCTGTGTGAGTGGAAATGAACTGTAATAATATGACAGAAAGGAGTAGTAAAGTTTTACAAGTCAGCTTCTGTAATATGAGTTGTGGGTATTAAAGTTGGAAGACAGTCACTTGTTTGTGCAAGTCTGGCCTCCATATTTAATCAAGACCTGGGAGCCACTTGTGGGCATGCAATTACAGATAATAACCAGACTAAGTTTGCATAAAAATGCGAACAAGATCTTGACCATGTACTTGGACCACGAGAATCTTACTTATATTTAATTTTTATGACAACCACAAAAATATACCTATTCAATTTTAGCAAGAATTCATCCATTTATTAGGATGTACGTTTTGGAGTGAGAGAATTCACACAGCAGTACATTTCAGTGTATTTCTCTCCATAAAGAGGGGCTCTACGGCTGACCCCTGCCTTGATGTTTACACTGAAGAGATCTAAAATTAGAGGAGAGAAATATTCGTCGTAAGTTAGAAGTTCAGCACAGAAGCTTTTGAAATTCAGGCATCCCTCTGAGAGTGAAATTCAGAGTCCCATGTGAGGTAAAGTTACCATATTCTCTATTAAAAAAAAAGAAAAGGGGAAAAAAAAGGAGGAATGTGGAAAGGAGGTAAAAGCATGCACAGGAGTTTTATGTCAGCTTGAGGAGGAGCTGTGTCTGTCTGTGAGATCCCTCTTCATACCAAGGCCCTGGTTACAGATTGTTAGAGCGAGGAGGAAGTTTTTAAAACTCATTATTCTCCGTAGCTATCACTTCTAGTAAGGTTTTCCTTATGTCCAAATTAATCTCCCTTTCCACAGTTAAAGCTTATTATTACTTGCACTACCCACGGTGGACATGAAGAATAGTTTATTCTGTTCCTCTCTCCAGTTACCTTTTATCATGTCTTTCCTCAGTTATAGGCTAGATTCAACTTATATTACTTTTATTTTTCATTACAAGTCACGTTTAAATCGTCATTTCTGATGATTTTTCTTGTTGTGCCCTCTATTCCTTCTGGACAATCCTCATACTCCTAGAAGTCTGGTACCAAAATCAAATATAATATTCCAGCAAAAGGTGTCTCAAAACCAGCTACAGAAGAAAGTATATCTGTATATTTTGTAGGCTATATTCTCTTTTTTATACACCAATAACATAGCCTTTTCCTTTCCCACATAGCATAGATGACTTATGTTCAACTTGATATCCACTAAAGCCCCCAGATGTTTTCTTTCCTGCAGACAGTTATTCTAGAGCCTGGATTTGTGCCATTGACGACTTCTGACCGAGCGCAGTATTTTTCACTTGTCTTTGTGGAAATCCATCCACTTTTTACAGAACCTGTATCCAATATGCAGTGGTCCATTTGAATTTTAGTTCCGTCAGCAAAAATACTTGAGCTGTCTCCAGTTTGGCAACACCTTCAGATTTCATAACTTCACTTTCTTAAAACTTTGATTTTATCGTACTGCTCATTAAGAAAAACATTGATTTGGCCAACAGTAGATATCCAGGAATCTCAAATCAGTATATTCTTGTTTAACAGGGAACCATTGACATCTGTCTGAATATAGTTTTCCAACTGGCTTTGCATATGAGAGTAACTTAATTTAGACCATTTTTAGTCATCTTAAGAGAATATTATGTTAGTACCAGAAGCTTCACTAAAGCTTTTGTTGCCTACTAGACAAGTAAAGTACGCTCTCTCTCGTACAACCCCCCCCACCAGCACCCTGCCACCCCACAACCCAACCTACAGAAATTGTTTTTGAAAAATTGTTTTGGCTCATCATTGACATCCTTTTTGTTGAGGCTTACAGTCTTTATGTTTACTAGTATATTTCAGTATTTTTCTAGAAATGGAAAGTAGTCTGACTGATCTATAGTTTTCCAGCTCTTTTTGCTTTTACTTTTATAAGGATAGGCAGGTAACTTGTTTGATTTTTTTTCCAGTCTTCCAGAATCCCATTCATCATCCATGAGTTTTCTAAGTGCTTCAGAAATTGCTTCAGCCAATTCTCTATACTCGCTGAACTTCATCATGCCTGGATGGTTTAAAGCCAAATAACTTATGTTTGCATTCTCTAACCCGTTTCCTTTTTTGTATCTTAAAAGCTTTGTTGTTTGTGTTAATTACATTGTCTGCCCGACTGTATCTTTTTAGCAAAGACAAGCAGTAAATGCATTAAACATTGAGGTTTTTCTTAGTGCCATGACTTGATAACTTTCTTCCCTGTTGAGTAGTGAACTAGCTTTTTCCTTTGTCTTCTTCTTGCAACTAATGTACTTACTGATCTTTTTCTTTGTTTGTCTTGCATGTTCCTTGCTCGTTGTTTCACATTTTTGTGCCTTCATGTGTCTTTCCATGTTCCTGGTGTTCTGTTATTATTTTGTTCTCCATTTCTCACCTTAGTGATTTGAATAGTACTCATTATCTGTACATATACTTCTTGTGTCTGAAGTAATGACTTCATGATTTTATGAAGTTCCTCTCACACAGTTTCCATCTTTCTTCTGTGATAGATAATTTACAGTCATATTTTAAATAGAATTTCTTTAGGTAAATTCTTCACTGATTTTTTTCCCAAGGGATCTTGTAATTTCTGAGTTTACTGAATTTTTTTTTTTTACATTGTTTGTATTTATTTTGTTGTTCTTCCTCCTTCTCATATGAAGAATTGAAAAAGCTATGATTCCGTGGGCACTTACCTAAATCTCTTACCATGTGTCTTCTTTCATAAGGTGCTTTCTTTTTGTGTAACAAATTATAGTCAGTTCATCCGAAGAAATTATTGGATAGTCTGCATTTCATTATATTCCTTTCCTCCAAAATTATTTAGTTAGTTAGACATCAGAATTATCTTTGTTTTTATGTTTCAGATACTTGTAATAATTGTTATCTGTTCAGTCTTTCTGGTTTGGCACCAATGCAATAGCCCCCTCCTTCCTATCCTCATTGTTATAGAAGATAACAGATAACAGAATAAGCAGTCAGTAATAGAAAACATGATAGTGACATATGAAAAGTCATACACTTTTATCTATTTTTTTAATATGAAAACAAAGATGTGTTATTAATGATGTTTCAGACAAATTTCATGGCTTTGTATGGTCATAAGACTAGCTAGAATATTTATGGCACTTAATGTATGAAACATAGTGGTCAAATAATAAATAATCCTCACGGCCTCCTTCTCATGCAGGTATGTTAATATAACATTGCAAAGGAATAGAAATAGAGGGAATTACAGGACTTCCCTAAGTCTTCACGGCTAGTCAACCTCTGGGCAGTTTGGGGTTCCTGGAACTTGAGACTTCCTGATTCCCAATACTTTTCAGTGATCCAAACTACCCTGCAATTTTTTTCGATTTCCATATCCTCACTTCTCAGTCTTAAGAAACATGTCATACATTTAAATCTGTTACCGCAGAAAACAGCTTCCCACTATAACTTAACTACATTGCAGCACTATGAAACGGATTCTGTACGATACCCTGTCATAACAGCATATATGAGAAGAGTACTAACTAGTTTTGTATGGGGCCTGCTACTATTTCTGTTACTGAAACACAAATGAAACGTAGTAAAACTTTACTTGAAAATGAAGCCAGTTTGGCGTGATCCAGAAGCCTCCTTGTTTTGTTGGCGGGGGTTTTTACAAAGCACTATTAATTGATGTTAACACAAATAAGGATCTAATACATCCAGTCTTAGACTGGATAGCTTTGAATAGCATAAGCAGTCCAACTCCCGTGGCCTAAGCAGTCCATTCACTCAAGGAAATACACAGTTCAAAGTGCCGTTTAATCGCTCGTTATTCTGTAACTATGACTGACAAGCGACTTATATACTGCATTGTTTACTACTGCACAGTAAGAAAACTGGAAGTTTTGCTCAGATTTTAGTACCTGACATTCAGTGAAAGTAAAGCTTCTAGATCTGTAAATAGTTTTTAAAACAATGGATCAAGAAGCTAAGTCCAGAGAAGGAATGAAACAGCAAACATGGTAGTTAAACACCAACCTCCACGGGTTCAGGCATCTTTCCTATATCAGGATCCGACACACAAATTTCAGTGTGATACGTGACAGCCTGCTGAAGCTTGTATTCCATATCAAGCCCTAAACTGGCAGACATTCTTGATACAAGTGCGGGAATAGGCTTAGTGTGTACAGCTGCTAACTGACTTTCATGTGATGCCAGGAAGAAGTCAAGTCATATCGAACAGTTATGTTTTGGGGTGACTCATTCACAAACTGATCTTTGATAGTGAACACCAGAAGCTGCAGAAAATTTGTCTACATTCAGAACTGTAGTCTGAAAACCTGCCATTTGGCTAGTACCTAATTCTATAGGTGCTGCAGTTTCTAAATTCCCGAAGGCGCTCAGAAAGTCCACTTTCATAAATATGTAGAAACACTTCAATTTCTAATGTTTTAAAAGCTTTAAACTTAACTGTAGTGGCAAACGAAAATTAGAGGTCCCCATGCCAAAACCCCTTGGATCTTGGTTCTCACAGAGTGTGCAGGATTAGGCTCCCTATGAAATACTGTAGCAGCCCTGGCTTTTCTTGGAGGCTCCTGCAGAACCGATAGTCTTATTTTGTGTACTCATCTATTACACTGAATGGAATATAGGAGATGCAAGTACACTTGCTTTCTGCCTGAAGGAGTTAGAAACATTTCTTTCACTGTTTTTGACTTGCTCAGCATGAAAATGCAGGCTGAAACTCAAGCAGCTTTGAAAACTTTCCAAACTCCGTTCTCCATAATAGATTTCTTTCCTACCCGCTAAATAAAAGAACAACGCTGTTCTCACTATTAATCCAAATAATTGATTTCCTTCAAATAAGCATCCTTAATACATGATTTGAAAGTACAGTAGTTTTTCTTGTCCACATTTGATCCAAGATCTCCCTGGCTAGCATCCCGTGCTCAGTTTTTCATTCCTGGGAAGAAGTAATCACCGAGTTCCACTAATACACAACATGAATGAGTTTCCTGTGTGTTTCACAGTCAAGGATCAGACCACAGTACAGCATTAAAAAAAAAAAGATCAAGGGCCGGTAACATCAATAAACACTGACTTCCTTATCACTATGAACAGTATGAGATTTCCAAGCTCGTTCTCCCCTCTGGCCTTGGAGATCAAAGATCAACAAATGATTATGTGATAAAGCAGAAGTAGATGATCCAACCCAGAAGTGGCTTGCATTGTTTTTCTCAGACGAACTTAGAATCTGTTACGGGGTAATTTTTCTTCTGGTCTGAAAACCATTATCTGTGGAGCATTAGTGGAACGAGGCTATTTATTCTGTCCCGTGCCGTACAGGAGGCTACTGTGTGAGATGGATGGATGGATGCCACAACCTTGGCTACACTTACACATTAGCAATACATTACATTATGCCTTATTTTCAACTGACTAACTGTCAGAATATCTTTGGGATATTAGCTTTTAAATAATAAATAATGTCCCTCGAGCAAGATAGAAATGATGCTCCGAAAAGGATATACTTTGAAGAATTAGGCAAGCTGTTTGCTCCATTTTCCACTGAAGGTAAAAGCCTCTGCTGGATAAAGTGTTAGTAAAACTCACAGTCTTCCTCCGATTCTTGCTAACTTAAGAAAGACCAGATAGCATCAGTTTACAGAAGAAGCTTTCTTTCACCATCAGTATGCTAGGACGCTGCTTAGAAATCTGTCTGTATAGCTGGCTCAGCTTAGTATACAAGCATTCTTGAAAAATTGAAATGGTATTGTGTAATAATCAGTGGCTCCCTACCTTCAGGTCTTGCTCCTCTGGATGTTTTGGTCATGTGCCTTGTTAGGGAAATGAAGTTTATTTTTTGGGACAGGGAATTGCTGCGTACCTGGATTTTATCCCAGCACAGATTCAGGGAATGACTTGGTCATGCAGCCAGACCCAGAAAAAAGTAATTCTGGAGTCTTCCTGCATGTGGAGATAAAGATACTCTGAGTACTTAATTGTAGGTGGATTTTTTAGAAGTAAAGATGTATTTCAGAAAGTAATTTCAAAATGGACTGCTATAGAAATAGTTGTTGGCTGGAAAAGTTAGCTTAAATAGAGTCAGAACAGTACAGACTGTTTTTCACTGCAGTATTTCTTTTCCAGTTACCTATTTCTATGGAAGGTGTCAGAAAAAAATCGTATCAATATGGTATTCTTTAGGAAAAATATATTGAAAGAACAGCATGCTGCATCCTTACCTTGGGAATTGAAAATGGGTATTGTTAAATTCTTAAATGGGTGATAACTGATCTCTATATCAAGCAACACACAATCATTAAAGTTCAAAATAAATGTATTCCTGGTAGATATATACTAAATAATTACAAAACATTAAACCTGCTAGGATGTGATTAATAGTTGCTCACTGACTTCGCCTGATACATTTAATAGAATATCAGTAAGAGCTTCCTCTGCCCTTTCTCTAATGTTATCCAGCATTTCAGGGTTTGATTGACCAAACCATCTCATTCATGCCAGACAAAATCAGCACAGTCAGCAGGAGCAGATTTTACCAGGGTTTTTTGTTCCCTTGTGATTCTTGAGTTTTGGGGAATCTTTGCTGAAAGTAGTTAATTTGTGTAATGGTTAGACCTTTTAGACTTCATCAGGAGTTAGCATATAATGAGGTGGGAGGCAAATTTATGTTTCATAATTGTGTTAGTTGTTTGCACGTGAAGACCCTTGCAAAATTAATTTAACACCCAAATGTTCCCAAACATTAGAGAATCTTATAGTAATTTTTTGTTTGTTTGTTTGTTTGTTTGTTTGTTTTTCCATACATTAATTCAAAGAAAATATCCTTGTGGCAATTGGAGACCCATGTGGTAGGTAAGCTCAGTACTAAATTCATGTAGCATTAAACCTGATTGACTTTGCAGACCCTATAAGTGGGATTAATCTTTTCTGATTTTAGCCACATATAAAGTAGCTAAAAAGAGTATCTAATCTGTTGCCTCATTTAGGCTCAGCATAGTTCATGAAGAAAGAAAAGGAACTCCAGAGTGCAATTCATTCCATCCTAAGGTGGATGGCTGCCATAATCAGGATGAGTTGCCCTTCAAAGTTGTCTGTCTGAAGTGGAACTACAGCTTGAACTGTTAAAGCATCTTCTTAATTAATCAGTAATCTCAGATTTGCCTCAGGGATAAAATATAAGGAGGTGCCTATCTGAACCCACTGACTATCCAAATTGCTAGGGTAGGTGAAGTATTTGGCTTTTAGATGGTTAAAGAAAGGTGAAATGAATCCTGCTTTATACTGTGAAAAAATGACACTTTGGCAGGAATTGTCTCATTGTTACAACACTGCAAATCATCATTCTGAAGCGTGTAGAAAGGAGAAAATATTATCAATTTTATTTGCCCCCCATCTCAGAACATAATTAAGGAAAAATACAATTACATCCCTGTCTTAGATACCTATATTAACCAAGCAATCCAGAAGAAATTTAAAAATAATACTTATTTATTTATTTATTATCAAAGACTATAGATTTGGTAGGATTGTAGCAGCAAGTTATTAACGATCCATAAAGTATTGCATCAACTGTTAAAAGACAGAATAAAGCCAGAACTTTGCAATTTTTAAACTGTATTTTTATTTGTTGTAGATTTAGAAAAGCTAAAACCCATAAAGCCCAAGAATCAGGGAACATTCTACTTGAAAGAGAGAATAAAAGAAAAAACCACAATGTGTCTTATGTATAGATTTTTTTTGGCCTTTTTTCATTATTCCTCTGAGTCCTTTTTTGTATGTGCCATCTATAAAGACGTATGACTGTAGTATGAGTGTTCACAGACCTCTGTCTGTTCAGCTGAATGGTTTATGTTACAGTGCGTTTTTCCACAAAAAATAGTTATGGGTGTCATCTTTTCTCATGTAGTTGCAAGTTTCCTAAGCCCCATTTTTCCAGTTGATCCATAATGGTTCTTACAATGCTACTTTCTTCCATGGTTCCTAAATGACCAAAAATCATTTCTCATGCCATACAGAAAGTCAGGTAATTTATGCAGCTGCACCAAACCATGCAGAAAGATATCAAATGAAAAAAAACTTTTTGAAAAAACCCTTTATGATAGGAATAAGTCAGAAAATCTAAGAAATAGTTGTTTAAAGAATGTTCTGGTACTCAGCTTCAGATCAGTAATGCTCATTGCAGCTTCGAAGTACACTTCAGTGCCATTCATTGCACAAGTGCTCTGTTCTTGAGCCTCCTAGCATGTGACTAGTCACGTATTATAGGACAGCATTAAGGTATATGAAGGTATAGTAATTTGCATTAACTGCCAGCTGGAGCAGAAAGGGCTCCCTTCCATGCCATTTGCTTCAGATCAAATGACAGCTTTCTGAGGGCAATTTCCCATCCTCACAGAGGGAGTCCTTCATAGGAGTCATGCTGGTTTGAGAAGTCTTGAACCACTGGTAACAATACACAGGAGTCTTAAGAAAGAGCAAGATGGTCCTGTATTTCTGCCGTAAATGTCATCCCATGAAGACCCACAAATAAAGAGAGAGGAAATTAGTTCTCGCAACAGAATATTCCTGTAGTACTTTATATGCACAAACTTCCAGTACAAACTTTTGGTCACAGAAGAGAATGGCAGGGCACTTCTAAGAGTCCCAGGAGACTGAGAAGTTCCCTGGCTGTTCACCTTCCTCTTGTTTTCATGGTACGTTATTTGCTAAATTTGGAAACATACCCTTCCCGCATGCATGGGATATGAGGAGGGAATATTTTTTTATTTTCTAGACAGATGATTTTCATGGGCATGGAGAAAGCTTTCACATCTTTTGAATATCCTGTGTTCAGAGTAACAGTCTGTTTTCGAGAACTGCAATTATCACTCACCCCTTAGGATTAAAGTAGGAGCAATTTACATGGCTTTCTTGTAAGAGAAACATACCATTGGAACAGAAATGGAAGTTTTCTTTCCTTGGACGGTCATGGAAGATCAGTGTTATTAGTGTTCCTTCCCCCACCCCATTCTGCTTGGGCTGCAATCTGGAGAAGAGTTGTAGGCACATCCATTTTGTCACTGCTAGGCAAGTGGCCAGTACAGGAAGTAGTTCAATAAGTGATCTTCGTGTGAAACTGGATTTGGCAGGGGATTAAAAGGCATCTGCTACATTGAGTGGAGAATGGGGCTGCCACTTTCAATCTTATGTAGACGACACACAGCTTTTATTACTTTTCTCTCCTGTACCTCTTTTATCTCTTTGATCTCTACTAGTAGAGAGCGAGGGAGCCCCACCAGCGGTTCTGGAACCAAGTACAAGATTTGGAAGTGAGGTGAAAAGTGCACAAGAGGGACGGAGCAGTACAGCACTGTCTTCCAGATGACAGAAGGAAGGTTGCCCAGAACTGGATGTTAATTGTATCAGCATTGCTGACTACACAGGTCTAGGGAGGCATTATCAGACCACAGGCCAATTAAGGCAGCGCGGCTCATGTCCACACCACTTAGGGCTAGCTCTCTCTAGAGCAGAATGACCACATCCTCTTCATGTACCACCTGGCTGTGTGTGCACTCTTCATTTTAACATGATTTTTTTAAATGCATTTTTTCAGTCTGAAATAATATGAAGGATGCACCACACTCATCAAAGTGAACCCAAGGTGCTGTGCTACTTGCCTAGGGTTACCAGGAAGATACAGGGAATGGGAATCTTTCTGGAGGAAAGTGTGTTTCTGGAAGAGTGTGGAGAATGCCAAAGTTCACATGGTTTCATCCATACTGTTTTTCAGAGTAGGCCCTACCTGTGGAACCACAAAGATTATCTTGGAAAGAACTAAGAGGAGTGATCTGAAACAAACATGGGAGTAAGCTATTAGTTATGGGTGCAGTGGTCAAATTCTTTCTCTAGACCTTTTCTCTTCAGTCAGCTTGTTATCCGTTATTGGTGGATAGCTTTAGGATTGTGTTAAATGCTGGCAGTGCAGTCTAATTTAACATTAGAAATATGTTGCCTTTCTTCAGTGCCTTAGAAAATAAAGATTTTTCAAGCAAAGAGGTTCTGTATGTATCTTTTGCAAATGCTGCCAGTGCATGATCCTTTTGGGATTCCGGCTTAATTGTTTCTTGATGTTATAGCATCTTGATATTGACATTTATATTATGTATTGCATGTGTCTTTTGCAGTGGTGTTGTGGAATGCAGTCAAGTTCAGAGGTAAGAATGCGTAGAACACAGGTTTTTAAAATTGAGGCTACATTTTCCATACATTTTACTGTATGAAGAGTGGTCGAAAATATGAGATTATCTTTTGGTGGAGTTAGTCATATTCAAAAGGCACTGAAATTCATGTGTCTACATAAGCAAAGAATAGCCTCTGTTATGTCTTAAAATCTTTTTCATCTTGTATGTTTTGTTTTTGAACACAGAATCAGAATAGTTTGAGAAAGAAACAAATTTAAAGATAAAAGAACTTTGATTATTTAATGCATATTTTTCAAAATTGCCTCTTCTACTGAAGGAATAGTGCATGAGGCATTCAAGCTTCTGTATGTTAAATATGCATATATAAAAGGAGATGCACAGGCATTTATCTTGTGTGACTATTAAGTCAACGTTAAACTATCTGTAGACATCAGTAAGAAATGTGTCGTCACTTCCAACTTGCAGAGGTATATTGTTCAGCTTCTGTAAAGGACATGTTTTCTTTAAAAGTTCATTGCTTTCACCAGAAATTGGTTCTATGTTATGGATTGCGTTCATGCAGTTGAAGTTAGACAAATATATCATTTTAAAAACAGATCTAGTTGCAAGAAAATAGTCTCTGGACAAACAAATGTCTGGAGGGTTACGGAGTTTGGTATAATTTTCTACAGTGGAAATTCAGATACAGCTGTTACAGGTCAACAATACAGAAGTTCTGAGTCATAATAATACAGAAGTTTTAACTAAATATGTCAATAATACAGAGGTTATTAGTAAATTTGTAACTAAGATAACTAAGCTATACAGGTGAAATAGCAAAGCTAATAATGATTGGTGTAATAGACCAGATTGTTGAGCTTGTTGCCATCAGCTCCCTCAATAGAAAAGTAAGTGAGAGAGGTACTTTTTGGGCATGATTCATCTCCCCATAAATATTTTGACATGATTCATCTGACCTATTTTTGATGTTTATGGGAAGATCAATCTGCACAATTTTTTACTCTTGAGAAAAAGAGAATATGGTGTTTAGCTGAGGTGGTAGCTCAGATGAATCACCACCATGTTTTTTTGTGTGATAGGTGTGATAAACTGACGTGATCTTTCGCTGCCTTCTTCCTTGTGGGTGTTTGGTTTGGCATTGGCATTGCTTAGTAAACATTGCTTTCGTCACTATTGGCATGCATACATTCAAGATTATATATGAACTGAACAGTATAAATTGGAAGGCCCCATAATGAGCCTTTTACTTTGTATTGCAAAGGTAAATGTGTATTAATAGCTGACATCGCAGTATACATTACTTTAGGAGTATAATAATAGAAATCGGATTCTCATGCAGAGTCATTAATAAATGCAGAAAAGAGCCAAATGTTCTCACATGTCCTACCAAGTTCCACTGGAAATAGTTAATTCTGCTCAAGCCCAGCTATGACCAACGCTGGTCAGACTGTTAACAGATAAAGGACCTCTTTGCACAGCTGTGGAGCAATGTTGGTAAGATGGAAAGGATCTTCATTTCAGAATTGTTTTCCACAGCATTTTCACTGATTGGTTTCTTCTGGCAATATACACATTCTGAAGTGCACTGGTTGTTGTCTTTGGATGTGTAAAGGTAGGAAAAGACTGAAAAAGGCGAATTATTTTTTTGTTAAACAGAATAGGGGGAAGCTAGAGCATTTTAGACTGCTTAGATTCATTTCAGTTATTAGGAATAAAAAACTGAAGTATTTAGAAGCCAAGTACAAGAACATATCAACTTGATAAGTAACAATGAAACTGCATTTACTGGGGACAAGTTGGGTCAAGCTAATCTAATTTCACTGTATGGAAATGGAACCAAAACGTGGGTCTGTGAGAAGCACAGACTTTAAGTCACTTGTCTTTCCTAAGCCATTTTATGCAATTCAATGTGCCATTCTCATAAGTAAGTAGGGAATTATCTTGATTAAATTAGCACTAAACAGATGCAAAACTGTTTGGAAACCTGAGTTTGATTGGTTAGCAGTTGTCCATGGTCAGAATAGAGATACACTTCAGCTGTGGCTCTTGGGCAGGTACAGCCACTATTTTCACTTCTGTGCTGAATGGTCAAATAATCGGTGTGCTCTCAACAAGTGAGGGAGGGCAAGAAGAGCTCATGCGCAGACTGGAGAATAGAGCTAGAGTTCAAAGATGCCATGCGATGGGGACATATGCAAATTCTGCATTTAGGTAGGAACAAGATGAGTTGAAGATTGGAGAAGGATTGGCTCAGCAGTTGCTCTGTTGTAATGATCTAGAGAGCTCAGTGGTTCCCAAGGTAAACCTGAGTTAGAGAAGTGATGCTATTCCAAAATAGGTTAACAAAACATTTTTGAAGTACCTAGTCAATTCATATTCCAGTATGAATTTGGAACTCCAAAACATATAACATATAACTAAGCACATAATTTTAGCAATTTAGACATCCCTTTGGAAGTGTTTAGGATTAAGTTCAACTACAAAGGGCAGAATGGACCCCCTTTAGGACTGAAAGAAGTAGGACTGTTCATTTTAATAAAAAGAAAAGACATTTATAACCGTTTTCAGCAATAAGATTAATCACATAGCTTCTCTGAACAAAACACCCTCTTTCTCTGTATAAATAGAGGAGAAAAGCAGCGTGATTCATCTTCTTTCCATGTGGACACCTAAACTAGGTCAGATGAATCATGCCATCATCCTCTCTACTGATTAGCTGAAATGTAGACTCATCTACTTTGGAGATAGATTTGGTCTTTGGAGATGTCTACAATCAGGTGTGGAGGATCTAATCTGAAATACCTAAAAAGAGGAAGAAGCAAATAATTTGTTCTCATTGGTGAGAACAAATGAGAGTATGATGAAACACTGCAATGTATTTCTTGGAGGCTGTGGCCTCTCTATTACTGTGCATTTTTTAGGAATTGGTTAGATAATTATGTTAAAATATGACACCATAAATCTAGTTGAACCTGTGCTGGGTTCAAAGGATGCATTAGAGGATATCTCACATTCCTCCTAGACCTGTGTTTCTGTGTAGTTTCATCATTTAGTGAGAGATATTCCAGTCCTACATAAACTAGGATATACGACTGTAAAGGGAATGGGGAGGTAACCATCCAGTTTTGAGTCATGCAAAAGATGCGTAGCTTTTGTCACATTGAATGACGGAGCAGATCACGTAGAATCATAGAATCATTAAGGTTGGAAAAGACCTCCAAGCTCATCAAGTTCAACTGTCAGCCTATCACCACCTTGCCTACTTAAACCATGTCCTGAAGTTCCATATCTACATGTTTTCTGAACACCTCCAGGGATGGGGACTCCACCACTTCCCTGGGCAGGCTGTTCCAATGCTTCACAACTCTTTCAGTAAAGAAATTTTTCCTAACATTTCCTAAACCTCCCCTGATGCAACTTGAGGCCATTTCCACTCATCCTATCACTGGTTACTTGGGAGAAGAGACCAACAGCTGCCTCACTACAGCCTCCTTGCAGGTAGTTGTAGAGAGCAATATGGTCTCCTCTCAGCCTCCCCTTCTCCAGACTAAAAAATCTCAGGTCCTTCAGCCGCTCCCCATAAGACCTGTTCTCTAGACACTTCAGCAGCCTCATTGCCTTCCTCTGGACACGCTCCAGCAACTCAATGTCCTTCTTGTAATGAGGGGCCCAAAACTGAACACAGTACTCCAGGTGCAGCCTCACCAGTGCCAAGTACAGGGGCACGATCACCTCCCTACTCCTGCTGGCCACACTATTCCTGATACAAGCCAGGATGCTGTTTGCCTTCTTGGCCACCTGGGCACACTGCTGGCTCATGTTCAGCTGGCTGTCGACCAACACCCAAAGGTCCTTTTCTGCTGGGCAGCTTTCCAGTCACTCTTCCCCAAGCCTGTAGTGTTGACTGGGGTTGTGATGACCCAAGTGCGGGACCCAGCACTTGACCTTGTTGAACCTCATGCAATTGACCTTGGCCCATTGATCCAACCTGTCCAGATCCCTCTGCAGAGCCTTCCACCCTCAAGCAGATTGACACTCCCACCCAACTTGGTGTCATCTGCAAACTTACTGAGCGAGCACTCAATCCCCTCATCCAGATCATTGATAAAGACGTTAAACAAGACTGGCCCCAAAACTGAGCCCTGGGGAACACTACTCGTGACTGGTTGCCAGCTGGGTTTAACTCCATTCACCACTGTCTCTGCACTTGGCCATGCAGCCAGTGAAGAGTACACCCATCCAAACCATGGTCATCTAGTTTCTCCAGGAGGATGCTATGGGGATCAATGTCAAAGGCCTTACTAAAGTCCAGATAGATAACATCCACAGCCTTTCCCTCATCCACATGATGGAGTGGAAATCATACTGGGGTTATAGTTTGGAAGAGACGTGTTTCCAGCAGCTATTAGCTCCAGCTTCTTCCTGGAAAGCACTACATGCCTTGAGAATGTGTAAGTTGACAGAGCTACAGCAAGAGTTGCAAAAAAGGGCTTAGCAGACATCTACAAATAGTGGTAGGGTGAAAGGCTATTAGCACCCCCAGTAAAGTTGTATAGTAGAAGTAGATAATCTACTGGTTATATACATGATCTCTCTGAATGTAAAAAAAACATGTAGCATTTAAAAAGGCAAATTATCCTTTGTATATATTTGGAAAGAATTTCATAAAGGTTAAAGAGCATTAAGCTATAAAGCTTAAGGGAATAGTTTCATGAACCCATATTTCTGTAAGTATTCCTACTACAGTAGACCTAATTGATTTATGTTTAAATCTAATTCCTCTGATGAGCAAGTCTGGCAAACTGGTAACAACAGACAAGGTGAAGGCTGAGGTACTCAACAACATTTTTGCCTCAGTCTTAACTGGCATCCTCTCCTCCCACATCTCTCAAGTGGATGGACCACAAGGCAGGGACTGGGGGAGCAAAGTCTCTCCCACTGTAAGAGAAGATCATATTTAAGACCACCTGGGGAACCTGAACATACATAAGTTCATGGGACCTAATAAGATGCATCCCAGAGTCCTGAGGGAACTGGCTGATGTCATTGCCAAACCACTCTCCATGATATTTGAAAGGTCATGGCAGTCAGGCAAAGACCCTGGTCATTTAACGTAGAATCACAGAATCATGGAATGCTTTGGGTTGTAAGGGACCATTAGAGGTCATCTAGTCCAACCCCCCTGCAGTGAGCAAGGAGATCTTCAACTAGGCCAGGTTGCTCAGAGCCACGTCCAACCTGGCCTTGAATGTTTCCAGGGATGGGGCCTCCATTACCTCTCTGGGCAACCTGTTCCAGTGTTTCACCACTCTCATTGGAAAGAATTTTTTCCTTATATCTAATTGATATCTACCCTCCCTTAGTTTAAAGCCATTACTCCTTGTCCTGTTGTCACAACAGGCCTTGCTAAAAAGATTTTCCCCATCTTTCCTATAGGTCCCTTCAGGTACTGAAAGTCTGCTATAAGGTGTCCCCGCAGCCTTCTCTTCTCCAGGCTGAACAATCCCAGCTCTCTCAACCTTTCCTCATAGGAGACGTGCTCCAGCCCTCTGATCATCTTTGTCATTGTTTAGTTTAGTTTCTTTAGAGTGTGTTACGAATTGGTGTAGGAATGAATTGTACTAAAATCAGGAGTCATACTGGGTAAGAAAGGGTGAGTCAGAAGAGAGTGAACTATTCCCATCCGTCCTTAGATGCTATCATCAAGTGCAGCTACACAGAATATTCTGTGCAACTGTCAGAAAAAAACCCTTCTACAAAAAGTTTCTCCTTCCTGAGACTTCTGTAGTGTTGAAATGTCTTCTGAATTTCACTTAAATATGAGTAGTTCATAATAGAATCATAGAATCATAGAATCATAGAATGCTTTGGGATGGAAGGGACCTTTAGAGGTCATCTAGCCCAACCCATCTGCAGTGAGCAGGGACATCTTCAACTGGACCAGGTTGCTCGGAGCCCTGTCCAACTTGGCCTTGAATATTTCCAGGGATGGGGCCTCCACTACTTCTCTGTGCAATCCGTTCCAGTGTTTCACCACGCTTCTTGTAAAAAATTTCTTCCTTATGTCTAGTCTAAAATATAAAATACTAAAATATAGAATACTAAAACTGTATGTTTTTTCCTAACCAATTTAGAGAACTGGATTTTTAAGTTGTTGTTGACAGGTGCTATTTTGCTCTTGTAATTGGGAAAGAGCATATTTATCTGCCGGATTATCCACTTCCTGAGAGTTTCTGTCTTGTCAAGTTAAAAATGGTACATTTATTAACCTGTCTGAAACTTGAAAGTGCATACTTCAAATTAATTCCTTTTCACAGCTTTCTGCAAAGTAGGTATTGGGATATTTGGCATAAACCAAAATGCTTTTGTATAGCATACTTTAAGCAGAATTTTGCACATATCACTAATCACTAATAGTGGTTAGATCACTAATCATCAATATACCAGAGCTATGCAGAGGGACATACAGTTTTTCTGCTTGATATCCAGTAGTTACAGAGGAACACAGAACTTACTTCAGCATAATACAGATACAGTCATAAACTTCATTATTCTGGAATCTTCCATGGAAATATGGATTTTTGTTCAAGAAATGCAGGCTTAAAGGACATTTTTTCATCCCCTTTTTCTCAGTAAAAAGGAAGTAAAGTGAAGCAAAGTAAGATGAAAGATAATGAATGCATCTAGTCCCTTACCAAACTCTTTGGAGGCTCTTTGAAACCCATGTCATGTAGTCCTATGTTAAGTAAACAAAATCCTCAGATTTCTTTGACTGACTGGTGTGATGATTTTTAGTGTGGAATTCCTCAGACTGTCCGATGCAGGAATTCACCAAACCTCAACCAACACTTAGAAGAAAGCTGTCAGATTAAATATTCAGTGATACAAAATGAATATATTTACTTGTTTGATGTACAAGAAATGTTCTGTAGTGTTGCATCTGCTAGAACCTTATTATCATTTCACTTCAACTTGTATAAATGAAAAACCAGTTCACTGAAGTTGAGTAAGTATTGCCAGCATAAAACTGGGAGAAGTGGAGAAACAAAATAATAGCAGGTTCTAAACTTTCAAATATAAAGACAAAAGCTTCATCTGATGTCACTCATCAGCATAGCTTTATGGAAATCTTCCTGAGGTTGTTCTTTCCCTTCATGTGTAATTCCTCTGTGATTCCCTGATAACTGCTTTTTAGAAGGCTAAGCATGCAAAGTCATGATGCTCAGGCAACCCTCTGGAAATCAAGTATATACTTTATTTCATTCTAAGAAAAACGTGTTCCCAGCTGTGCAGAAGGAAAGAGGATTTGTGTAAATATACTAGAAGTTTGTCGTTTCTCTACCTTTACGACCACTTTGTAGAAGCATGATCATCTCAGCTCTTTATTCAGAATTTGTAGTATCGTATAGTGTTTGATGACACTTTCTCTTAATACCAGTTCCTTACAAAAATCTTGGGGATTCACAGATCTTTGTAACTGAGTGATTTGTTCTAACATCTCTTTATAGTCAGTGGAGAGGTCCAAGCGCTTCCAGAGAGCAGTTCTTCTCAATCAAAAGTAGGCATCTTAAGTCAGACAGATAAATCATGCCTTAGAAGTGCTTGTTTCTCTCACCGGACTTTTAGGGAGCTTCAGGTGACTGGCTTACATATTTATGTTTGAAGTTATGTGAGATGAATTTTATCTTTCTAACCAATTATTTTTCTGACCCTCCTGTCTCAACATCATTCTGCTATCAGTTCCAAATTTCATCTTTCCAAAAATACCCTTTTCATACATCTGAGATTACTTGCCTTCCTTATTTATGATGGCAAATGTGTAAAAATGCATATCATATATTATTATCAATTTATTGTCATTTTGCAAACCATGCGCAACATTTTACGTCAAGTGATTTTCAGACAACTTCATTGTATGAAGTTTTAAAGGTGTGATCCCCTGGAGTGATCTGCTTTCAACTCTGAGCATATTTCATTCCAAAGTAGTAAGCAAGATATTCAGAATTTAGAAATATTTTCCTCCAGTGAGGAAGCATTGCCTGTGAAATACACAGAATAATGCAAAATCAGAGAGAAGGTAAAAAGAATCCAAAGGGGAAAAAAAAGGTTTTGGTAGACATCTATTTCTTGCTAGTCATTTCTTCTCCTGGCACCATACATAACAATCTGCTCTTGCTGCTTCTGAAACAGCAAGATGAATGGTCCCATCAGCATCACTATTAAAAGGGTAACAACAGACTGAAATAAAAAAGAACAGTTTTGTGAGAAAAGTGGAATCAGTGACTATAACTAGATCAAATAATAACCATGTGATATTCATTCAAGTGATTATTATTCATTCCTTCATTAATATGACATTCAATATTAAAATATCATCTATCAATGTATGATTAGGTACTTTACATTCAAATTACAACTTTGTATATTAAGTAGCAGATTCTATGGCTACATATTTTAAAATCAACAGTAGCAAATTTCACTGGAAAGCTCAAAAGGAACTTTCTAACCATTGGTGGTGATTTTCATTAAGTTGTAAAAATTAATGAAGCTCTAGAGAACTCAAAAAAAGATAACTTTATTCCAGCATTTTGTAAAAAACAAGTACAAGACTTGGAGATCACAGTGTCAGATCAGCTGAACAGGAGTCTTGTTGCAGTGCTGGGCCTGTTCTTGAATGTATAAATAGAAAGATGGAGAAGGAGAAGAAAAAAACAACTGGATTTGCTGATTCAGCAAGCAAATTCTGCATAGTAAAATAGTATCAGAATTATTAAGAAAAGATGAACACCACGTGATGATATTAAGTAGACTATAAAAGAAGAATGAGAAGTATGATTAGCGATTCAGACCAGCGAAAAGATGAAGCACAATCATGAGTGGAATTCATCTCACTTGTCTTTGGGACATGTTTGTCTAGATTCTTCAGCATAGTAAATTTTCAAATAAAATTTAAATGATTTGTTAAAAGAAACACTGGTTAAATTGAGAATGAGTTGCTTATGAGTCCACACGATTTTGTTATGCGCAAAAAGGAGAGCATACCTTACATATGGATCTGAGAGAATGTGCTGTTTCTCTGAATAATGTTTTAACAGCCTTTCAAAGTGCAACACTTATTTGTAGTGTAATTATAGTGATGGCTAATGCTTATAGACCAAATTATCTGTGATTGCTAATTCCTAGTAATATTCCAATTAAAACTGTCATACACCAGCTTTCTAGTTTCTGTGTTTTTCTCTGGTGCTATGCTCATGCCTCCTTGTACATTGTTCAGATGAATCAGCAGCCCTGAGCTCTCCACTGGGAGGAGTAGGATGCTGCTGGTGATGATCACACCATGATTACACCATGATTACTTAATTTTTTTTTTTTTTAGTCCTCCACATAATATTGTAAAGGGTGAGAGTTACACTATTGTACAAAGCTAAAAAAAAGCAAACCAAAAAAACACAACTAAAAAAAAAATTACAGTAGAGCTGAACCAAGATCAAAATCACAGGACATGCAAGTAACACCTGACATCTGAATATCTGAGGAATTTGCCGTTGAACACAGAACAATTTAGACAATGGTCAGCTAATTCTAATTCAAGTTTTTTCAATAATTTTTTTTGAAATGGAGCTAAAATAAATTCAGAACCAAACAAGACATGACAAATTCTGAAGTCTGTTGTGATAAGTGATTGCTGTAAAGCCTGAGGTGTACCACTAACACTTGGGAACACAAAGCTGGTTGGGCTACATGTTTAATCTGTTCTGCCTGTTTTCTTACTGACTTTAGTGGTGAATCTATAATCTATGAAATGGATTAATTTGAAATATGTGTTAATGAGGAGCACTTTTAGTGAGTCTCAGATATCTTATGCTGGCACTTATCCTTTTGATCTCTCTCCCACATAACCTTCACAGGCAATGCCCTAATGAGTTAGTTCCTTATAATTCAGGTACATGTCTTGAAGACTTTATTCTTCCTGCTCATTTTTCTGATGTGATAAATGATTAGGAGATTTTGCTGTGTATCTGGCACTGTGTACTCCTTTGTAATTACGGATAATTACACTGAATTTCCCACCTATACCTATTTCCCTATTTGATACATTTTAAACAAAGATATAATGTATCTTAATACTGGGTGGATTAAGTTCTTTTCCATAAATTTTGAATGCTTTTTGTTTGCTAGGCTGTGAACTGTACCTGAGTTCTTGACTGCAGCAGGACAATGCATGCAAGATACACTCTGTCGGACTATAAATCTTTAGTAGAGTTTGATGATTCTGGGTTATTTGTGCTACCCATAAACAGGAGGAAAACGTATGAGATCACTGAACATTAATGGAAACTGTCAACAGGATAATACTTTCCCATAGGATTTTTCAAGTCATAATAAATTCATAATATTATTAAGTTTTTAATCTTTTGCTTGGATGTAGTTATCTGGATTCCTGGTTTCATTTGTGGGATTATGGGCTGATACTCAAGGTAATTCAGACTCATCAGTTTTGGATCCCCTCTGGACTGTGAAAGGCATTCTTGCTAAATACTATGGCCATAATTCAAGGATGGATTTGAACCTGTTCAGGTATAATTTATTGAGTTCTGTATCTTACCTTGGCTAAGTGTGAATTATTTTATAATACGTAATGTAGGCTGATGATTAATACTGAATTATAAAACTTCACAACTTGTTGGCCCACTACTAATACTGGATTTTTAATTTATTAGACTGTCTTTGTGTTAAGTACTATAGATGTTTCAAAAGTTAATACTCAAGATTTAGACTATGCATTTTCTTATTTAGCAGCTTGTATAGAACATTTATCTGTGCGATGAAATGGTAAACTTAAGAAAATGTGTTTGCTTTTATAACAACATGTTGTCATAGAAATTTGTTTTAAATTAATTTTATAAGGTACCTGTAGTACAGAGGCAAGACTAGGGAGGATGAGAATTACAGGGCTGGTTTAAAATCCGGTCCAAATCCTATTTAATTCAGTGCAATATTTCCATTAAATTTGAGTAATGTCCAGGAATAAAAAGACAAGATTTCTTTTTTGTTCTCTTTGTGAGTTGTTCTAGTAAATAGGGTGTGTGTATACTTTTGGGTCCTCTTCTAAAGCCGGTAATCCACTGGACTGATACTACATTGTGGTATCTTTGTAATTTACAACTACCTGTGGCTCTCAGGAACAGAAAGACTAAAGGAAGTAAATGAAAGTTTGCAAAACCTTTTGAAGCAGTGATCTGATGGTTATTTTACATCACTTTGTGATCACTTTGTTAAATATGCAATTATCAACAAAAAATGTATGTAAGTACTGATACAAAGAATCAGTTGAATAAATGCAATACATAAAAAAGTGCTCATCTACATTTGTTTTCCTAGCCTTGTGGTTTATTCCTTCTTAGCAAAACCAGGAAGAGAGATATTACTGTTCTTTCAAAGAATTTGTGGGTTAATATATTGACAGCCCTGATTTTTTACTTAGGAGTGTACAAATCATAATTTTAAGCATAGTCAAAGAAAAAGAAAGTTGACATGTCACCCACGGTAAATGCTAGACGTTATTCACAGTAGTGCTGCAGAAGGTACCTGTAGGATACTACGAAGGTCTCATAAAGGATGGCGATAACAGGCGCTGACCCTGCAGATTAAAAAATAATTTAGTAACAACAAAAAGAGCTTGTCTCACTCATCTTGGTTAAATTTAGAATGTTTTTTATATGTATTGGATATATACTGATTGAAAACTCACTGCTTCTTTTATGTGGCTGAATAATTAAGACTGATGATGTTAGTCTGGGCCCATGAATTAAAAGATAGAGAAACACATTATTAAATCTATGATATGCTTGCAGTACTGAACCAGCATAACTTGATTTGTCATTGAAGTCCCTGAAAGTGTTGTAAATGACATAGATTGCCATCATAAGGTGTTCACAGGATCTGTTCAATATTGAAAGTAAACATACATCTGCTTTGCTGTCTGTCATTCTTCAAGCTGAGAGCAAAACAAAGCCCTGAAATAGCTTTGGTGGTTATAAAGTAGGAACCATGCCAGCAGAGTAAACCTGATTAACAAATTTTGTAAGAAATCTTGAAATGACAGCTAAACAGTATGATGCAGAAGCGTAAACACAAGTGGCCAGTATTATCATATGCTGTTTAGAAAAGCACCAATAGTCAATGAATCATGCAGCTGATTATTGTATTCATTCATCTGTGGGTTACTGGGGCAGTAGCAATGTATTTCAGTCTTGAAGGTTTGTTATTGTTTAGACCACATTGTAGAATCTATTGATTATCCATATGCTGCATGATTTATTCTTTCATCTAATATTTGTGCTCTTGGTAATAGGATATTGCAGCCACAGATTGTGACATTTTAGATCACATACTTTATGGTTTTCATCTAGGAAAATGTAATAATAAAAAATTGAGAAAGGTCATAAAAACTTTATTCATGTCATTCTAAAGATATTATTATAACATCATTATTTTACTAACATTACCTACATTAGCAAATTTCATCTGAAGCATTGGCAAAATTTGTGTGAAAGACTGAATTTGCAGTTACAAAAATAGCCATTTTCCTTTAATATTCTTCACAATTTATTATTTTAAACCATCTAAACCAAGAATCAATTTGACTTCAATTTTTGTCTTTGTTTTTCTGGCTGCTCTGAGCTTTTGTATGAAGGGTTCTTGAGTCAGTGATAAGTGGGTGTCTAGAATTTAGTTCAGTTGTCTAGGCACAGCCATCTAGTACCATTTTAAATGCAAAACATCCACACAAAGCCTGCAGATATGACACAGCACCTGCAGGATACCCATGCCCTTCTGATAAATAGCATCTACCATTGAAAATGGTACTAAACAGTCTTAGGCAACTAAATAAAACCTCCATAGTAGTATTGTGCTTTCTTTGCATTGCTTGTTCCCTCCGATAAAAGTGAGACACAATGTACAGTAGGATATTTAGGGCTGTAGTTTAGCTGTCGGTGTATGCGTGCCTACATGTGAGCTAGGTGTCCCAGCTGCCTTTGTAGCTGGTGGAGATCTCATCCTCGGTTCAATCACCTTAAAGTGGGCATCTCGACTGATCTGATATGCCCTGTCTGATATGTCGTGTCTCATCTGCTGCTCCAGAAGCACGCGGGTCTCCCATACACGTGGTCTGCAGTTACTCAGCTCTCACTTGTGCATGTCAACTCGTGGGATAAACTCAAGAGGCTTTGCTGCATAGAATAGATCTCCACTGGTGGGAGCCTCGCTGCTTCCAAGGTCCTGACTTTAGGAGTCTGACTTTTGGAACAAATCAAACCCTTTGCTGAATGATATTTGGCACGTATGAATGCTTATAGTGAAATTCACTTTAGGAGAGGTGCATGTATGTATGTGCCATAGTAATGAAAAAAAAAACACCACAAGACAAATGGGATGTACTTTCCCACTCTTCACTGTGGGCAGGCAACACTTTTTTCTTACTTGTATGAATATTAGAGGAATGGAAAAAAGAGAGAGAGCAAAATAAGTCTTGAGGATGGCATGAAATATGAAACTGAGAGTTAATAGATAGCAGAGGAATAGAGGTAATGACTCAGATTTATAACCATGTATCTCATTTTTATTGGAGAACACAAAGAATGCTTAGAACGTCTAAGCAGATTAGTTTAATGTGTCTTTGTGCTCTTTTCATAAATCATACACTTGCAAACCCACTGAAGTCAGTGATGATAATTTCACCGACCTGAACAATCTTTTTATAAGAATATAAGACGTTTATTCTTATGCATAAATGTGTAATTAAAGATATGATAGCCAGTCTTTGTTATTGTTGGTTATTATATTAAAATTATTCTGAGTGTTTTACCGTTCCTTTCAGCCAGTGACTTAACATCAGACTTCAGACTGCTTCAGTAATTGCCTTACATAATTTGACGCTATTTGCTTCTGCCTATTTTTATCGTTACTGTTGGGACAGTACTTGATGCTTTTTCTCACTTTATTTCTAGAGAGTCCCTTTGAAAAAGTAAATGTGAAAAAATAAATACGTCAAAACTTGTAAAGTTTGAATAAATAAAAGGAAGTTACTGAGTCATAGCAGTCCAGTGGATAAAATGGGTTAATAACATGTGTTTCTATGTATTTTTATTCTCAACTCTAAGGAAAGTTTCCTTTTGATCTATATATTGCCCCTTCACCTTCCCTGAAGTGCAAGCTTCTCAGGCAGATCTAGGAAATTCCTCAACGCAAACAGTCTTTCCGTTTTGAAAACCAGCATTTTTCCTTACCTGGAAATCACAGATCAGATCAGGAGAGAACACTTCTCCAGTATACTTTAACTTGTATTAAAAACTACTCAGTGTGCTTAAGGATTGCCGGCTAACACATGAAACTAAATGGAAGTTTATGCATTCAGGCTTTACTGGTTATGCAGGTCTGGAGGCTTAGGGGAGAGCGTATCCATCCCAGTGCCCGAGGGGAGCAGTTCTGCACGGTCCATCACTTTGCTTGACCGTAGCAGTTGCCAGACCAAACAGCATTGTTTAAAAGCACGCTCTTGTGTGCGCTTGGTACAGCTCCTTCCTTTGGAAGACAAGACGACAAAACTGTTTGATCTTTTGTGAGTCCAGTTTTAGTGGAATGGAAGAGTTGTTTCAATTATTTAATGTTACTTTTTGCCCATCCATTTAGGATGGTATGAGGAGTGACTTGGAGTGACAGAGCATTTAACTTTCTGTTGCATAACGAATCGTGAGATGAGAGAGCTAATATATGTTTATATGTGGACAGATACAATAGACCTTTGTTGTATTTTGTAACTTAATAATTCAGCTTACAATTGATTTGCTTTTATATTTTTTTAGACTGTGTTTAATATATCCTGCCAAGAAAACATATGGATTATTACTTGTCTTGTAGCATGAATTGTAAGGTGTTTGCCTATGTACAAAAGATGGTTGTCACAGTTTGTGAGAAGTTTGTGTATTCATAAATTCTAATACAAAAAATACATTCAGGATAAATGTAAGATGTCCTGATGTAATTGCTTTAAATTCTTACTCCAATTTCATATTTTTTAAACCTTAAAAATAATGATTTTCTTTTATTACAGAAACCTTTGAGATGCTTATCAGACTGGCTGAGAATTACACAAGCACACTTTTTTGCAACGCATATTGTAACACGGCTGCTGAGGCTACTGCACCTGTCCAGGAGTTTTTCACAGATGTTGGACTCTTCGTCTTTGGCGCAGACATTAGCACAGAGCAATTTGTCAACAGATTTTTTGACACCCTGTTCCCAATCGTCTACAACCACGTGATTAACCCTGGCCCGACTGATATTTCACTGGAATATGCGGAGTGCCTCCGCATGGCGAGCAGAGACATCAGGCCCTTTGGTAACGTTCCCCAAAAGGCCGTAGGACAAATGGGAAGATCACTGTTACCCAGCCGGACTTTTTTGCAGGCTCTGAATTTGGGGATTGAAGTGATCAATACAACAGATCATCTGCGTTTCTCGAAAGACTGCGGCAGAGCGTTACTGAAAATGCAGTACTGTGCCCATTGCCAAGGGTTGACTTTAAGTAAGCCCTGTATGGGCTACTGCCTCAACGTCATCCGGGGCTGCTTAGCTAACATGGCAGAAGTTGATCTTCACTGGAGGGAATACGTTCAGTCCCTGGAGGAGCTCTCAAGTGCCATGAGTGGGACATATGATGTTGAGCACGTGCTTCTAAACTTTCCTTCACTTGTTAATGATGCTCTTGTACAGGCTCGTATCAACGGACCAGAATTATTGGAGCAGGTAAGAAGCTGTTTTTATCCACTCTCGGTGCAAACATGACACTGAGGAAAGGAATATTGATAACTAATACTTCTTTGGCCATTTTTATGGTGATGAATGCATTTGTATCCAAGTTCAACGTTATTCGACAATGCGTGTTTCTAGCGCTGCCAGTTTTTATTTTAATCATGGACGTGACCTGCTAGTTTCCCATATTCTGTTCACAAGTTTATTGTCAAGTGGAGACTTAGAATTTTGGCAGCGTTTACAGTAAAGGCTTTTCAAAATGAAAAGAATTGTTGTGTGGAATTTATCTTTTCCCGTTTCCCATGAAACCATAGCTTTTCTCAAAATTTTGCTGAGTGAAAATTTCCGTTGCACAATCCAATGGAAACTTCTATTTAGAAGTTACTTACTTTTTATTTAGAAATCAACATTTTCAGTAGATGCACTGAATAGCTTTAGGTTTAACTCTACAACTGTGTCTGTAAAGTTCTGCTGAACAAGGGTGAACAATGGCACGTGTCATTAAGTTTGAAAGCTTAAACTATTAATGAGAGGAAAGTGAATTATCTGGTGAAAAACTAATTCCACAGTCTATAAAAACAGCAATGAATAATAATCTGACATTTGTGTAAATCAGAGTGTAAAATCTCAGCAATAATATTTGTTTGCAGGTTGGAAACTTGTTATATGACATACTAGGAATAATTTTTAGGAGCACAAGAAATGTTTTTCATAAACACAAGTAAACCATTTAATCACTTCATTGTTATCTTATATTCACATAAAGATAAATTTAAACAATCCTCCTTTCTCACGAGGCCTGTCTTACAGAACCTATGACTTTGCCTGTATTGTTTGCATAATTTTGTAGGTTTCAGAGAAAGTAGCACAATTCATTTCTAACATGAACTAAATCCTTCCTTACATATACTTAAGAGAAAAAGCAAGTTATGTGAGAGTTGTGTTAGCTGTGAATACATGAAGTGAAGAATTTTAAGATGCTGTCAAGGAAAATGCACGTTATTTAGCTACACATTACTAAGTAAGTTAGTATATCTGCAAATTTATGAAAGTGATATAAGTAGCAAAATTTTAATTCTTCCTATGTTGTATTTAATCCACGATATGTTTTCTAATTGTATTTTTCTCTATATTCTTATGTGCAGACTTCACTAACAATGACATATTCTGTGTTTAAAGCTGGGTCAAATGTCTTGATCTGGGGAGATGCCTTTAGTTTTACGGGGTACCCAGGTCTTTTTGGGTGTGACTGTGGTGTGGCATCAGCTGAGCTGCATTAACACTTCTAGGACTACCACACTCTGCCCCTTTACATGACTAGCTGAAGCTGAAGTGGCACCTTCTGCTAAGCAGCTGATATGACCTCTGACAATAACGAACTTGACCTAATATAATAAAATACAGGATTCTTCGTTTCTTACTGAAACCCACAGTCTATTGAAATGGGTTCTTCATCCTGCTTGTAAGCAGTGAGTAACAGAGAAATTGCTGATTTCTGTGAATTTCCCATTTTATCTGATTCTTACCAGCCAGCTACATTAGCCAGAATCTCCTGCTGCTGAACTTCCTCGAGAAAAACTGATTTTTTTTAAAAAGATTTTTCACTAACAGTTTGGTTCAAAAGTGGCTCACTGATGTCTGTTTAATTCCTAATATGTTTCAGAGCTACAGTTGCCTTTTAGGGATATTCCCTGTTCTTCCTCAGATTTTTGGGGGATCTTTTTTGCCTACAGTTTTCAGGAACAAGCTAGAATAAGGACTTAAAGGCTCAAGGGAAGGGTTTCTGTTTCCTGTATCATCCTGCATCGTTTAGTTTGAGAAGTTTTAGACTGGAATTTTCAACAGTGAACTGGCATTGGCCCAGACTTAAAAATCTTTTAGCTCACTCATGTTTTCAAAAAGAAAGTTTTTATTCTCCAAAATAATATATTTAACTCAATTTTAGTAAGAAATTAAATGGGTGAAGAGCCCTGCACTCAGTCTTATGGCTTAATGAAAATTTCAGATTGATCCAAAATAAAATGCCTTATTCTGATACTCCTGTAAACTCTGTGCCTTCATTCTCCCCTCATACGATGGAAGGAATACTAAAATGTCTTATAAATGATATTTTATACCAATGTTTTTGTTAGAAAAGCAAGCGTTTACTTCTGTTGTGTTAAGATTTTCTCATATAGAATCACTTCCAAACTTTAAAAACTAAATATTTCATTGTTCACACAATTTGCATCAAATCTATGCATTTAGACATGCCTTTCACTTGATCTCAATGTTATAGTTGACTAGTCCTTTCTCTCTTTGATCCATAATTTGGTCAAATAAGACTACGATGCATTGATCCCTTGAAACATGTTGATCTAGTCAGTCAGTTCTGAATTGTGGAGTATGGCTTGAGTGTATTTCGTATGTGCCCATACATTAGGTATCAAGACCTAATTCTGACATGTAATAAATACAGACTTTCAGCTTTAAGAGGCAGAGGATATTAATTCTGTTGAAATTGGCTCATTAACATCTATTTATTTTATCTTCAGAATGACTCATGAACTGTTTCAAATTCTGATAAGCAATTAATGCATGAGTGATTCCAACAGACACAGAAAAGATGGTTGTGAGCCAGCAAATAATGGCTCGCTTAGGCACACAGCAATCTCTGCAGTTTTAAAAGTGGATTTCATCACACTAAGTACTTTTATGAGTTTTAAAGAAGGCGACAGAGAAAAACAAATCTTTAAATGTTTGAAGTATGATATATACTTATACAAATGTTAATAGGAGAATCAACAGAGTATCCTGCATAGTGATACAGGTATTTATACAGCTTTTCGTGTAATCATGGGTACATTTGTCTAAATAACTATGTGTAAAGGATTTTTTTCTACCATGTTACATGGATATCTATATTTAAATCTGATGTAGCTGGTAGGAGTTGGAACAGAAATTTGTTAGCAGACCTGTGTGTGTATGCTCATGAAAATATAAAGTAATAGAGGTTTAAGAGACCTGCATCATATAAAACAAGATCAGTATTCATTATTAGGAGGTGAAATGGGTCCGAGGCAAGGGCTGAAGCAAAAGGGGAAAGGAACAGGAGAGAAGAGAAAGAGAAAAGTCAAAAGACTTTATAATTAAATTGATCCTCCAAACTTTACATGAAACTGTTGTTCTTGATTCCTGAAGGATCAATGATGTTTGGGATTAATATTAAAGAAAAGAGATGAAAAAGAACATTGATTTAGTAGTTCATTGTGTATTCTGGGCACTGATGATTTGAGGATCTGGAGGAATATGAAGTATGTGACCATGATGTTAAAAACTATATATGCATATAAAAATGTGGGAATCAGAAACACAACAGAAAAATTTTAAATCACAGAATCACAGAATAGTAGGGGTTGGAAGGGTTCTGAAATGTCCTTATTTTGCAAGTGAGGAATTTGTACTATAGGTTTGGTAAAATTCTTATATGTATTTTTGTATGTAACATAAGCCTACAAAAATTTGGAATGGTATTTTCAAAAGCACTGTATTTTCACTGTATTCTAGCCCATGTAGACTTTTACGGGATCAGTTTTCCAAACAGTTGGAGATAACAAAAATGTCGAACTTCTGGAAGTTTTCAAGACCTTTCACTGATTTTAGTCTAATCCTAAAAGAATTTTGAAATTATACATCTTCTAAAAAATACGCATAATTATATTGTATGAAAAGAGACTTTTGTCTTACTCTTTTCTTTAACCTGTTGCTAATACTAATAAAAAATGGCATCTTTATTCTGTCATAGAGTGCTAGCAGGAAGAAATTAATAGACTGTGTTTAGGGCTTTTTTTCTTTATTGATTATTTTTACTTGAAATGACTAGCTATAAACACTTCAACAGTCAGAACTGCTGTAATATAGTGGTGTTTCAAATTTAATAGTCCCATGATGAGACATATTTACAAACAATATAAATAGATTATTTGTGGGTTTTTTTCTATGCCTTCTAGGATCTGTTTTATGTAGCTACTTTTTATTGGGCTTTTTCTAGCAAAAAGTCACACAGCCTTATTCCTTGCCATTCCATAAAATGAAATGCTGTAGAAGTGCACTAAACCAATTAATTTTTTAGATTTAAAAAAGGAATAGAAAGAACATGATAAAAAATATCTTTTCATACAAAACATACACCTGCATGTTGTAGTATAGCTGCAAATTTTATTTTTGGAAACAAGTAAGCTTGATTGTCAACAAAAGACCAGATTAACACCATTTCTAATTGCGGGAAGTGCACATGTTTCAGTACACCTGACAGTATGTACACAGAAGTGACATACATTTATTATCAAATTTAGTGACTATTTTACTACTAGCTTATCTTGTTTTGCCTCATTAGTGGAGGAACCTTTCATCATTCTTTGATTTTGAGAACTGTGAATGCTGCATACCCTTCAGTAAAATGGTTAAGGGCTTTAACCTTAATTTTACTTCTTTGTGTTTTGTTTTCTTGTTTCACCATCGTAGCATTATTCCTATGACTCCTACCTTTGTATTTTGAAACTTTCAAAAGGAAATAATGCACATTTACTCTTGCCACCTTAATTTTCTCACGACTTTAACCTAAAGTGAAATAAGAAATATACCATATGGAAGTGATGCATTCAAGAGTTTGTGATGTTTAAAATAAATATTAAAGCATTATTTTACAAATGGGAAGGTTCAAACTTGACATTACGAATCATTTCTTTACTGAGAGGGTGGTCAAACACTGGAGCAGGCTTTCTAGAGAGGTGGTCAATGCCCCTGTCACTGTTTAAGAGGCATTTGGACATTGCCCTTAATAACATGCTTTAACATTTGGTCAGCCCTGAAGTGGTCAGGCAGTTGAACTGGGTGATCATTGTGTATCTCTTCCAACTGAAATATTCTATTTTATTCTAGTCTAATCTATTGTAAATGCTTTTATGAAGTGGCATAGACTGAAAATCAAAGCCTTGGTTAAAAAGAAACAAAAGCTCTACACACAAGAAGAATTAATTATGTGAAAACATAGTTTTACAGCCTAATTTACTGTATATACTAGAGTAAAACTGGCAATTGTTATAGAATAACCTAATCATTTATTTTTTTATAAATTAAGCAAATTACAAAATTACACAGCATTGTATAATTTATGACTGCTTTGGTTTATTACCCATATTGTTTATATTTAAACTGCACAATATATTTTTCTATTGCAAACATTCTAGGTATACTTTATCTGATTGGAAATAGGTATGTTTAGACAAATATATAGCTGGCTCTTCCAAACAGCTGACTGCATTTGTCTGTGATTCATCTGCTGCTGTGTAGACAACTTTTTCCAGCATTTGCAGAATGCAGAGGCATGCAGATGGCATCATTCTGAGGGAGTTCTCCAGTGCTGCAGTAAAAGAAAAGCAACTGGAGAGCAGGGAGAACTTAGCATATTAAAATCCCAGACTTCCTTCTTTCATGCTTCTACATGCTTCTGCTCCTTCATCATGATTGCTACGATTACCTTGGAGGATCAGTCACTCTCCCTTCGTAAGAGAGCCCTGTGTAACCTAAGGCTCCAGGTGCACTTGGCATGGGCAGAAAGGGAGGCACTGTCAGTGCTGGACGCAGAGTTTTGTGCCTCAGGATGGCCCGGTATGGACCACTGACCTAGCTCCGCTAGCTCCTCCCAAACTTTGGTCCTATTGCCAGTAACAGTCAGGGAGGCAGCAGGGAAACAGGATGATTAACAGTGCCCTTACTTCTGGCATCAAAACAGCCAAACTACTCTGTGTATGTGTAAGTATGTACGTATGCCCATGTAGTGAATATGGTGGATTGCTGGCTTGCAGTTTCTCACTGGGAAAGAAAAAAAGGCAAATTTAAAGGAGGATTATCTCTGAAATGAGATGCAGAGGGATGGTGAGAAAGGGAGTGGGAGTAAGGCTGAGGGAAGTGGATGGGGTCCTGGGTATGATTTGCAGGTCCCCCCTGCGCTATCACCCCTCTGTGCTTTACAGGGTTAGGTTTCAACAGCAGCACAGGAGCCAGGGCACTGCTAGGTTTCACTGTCAACAGCACCCCATAGCTTATCAAGAATGCAGTGTACATTCCAGGTGGGGTAAGTTGGAGCTGTTTTTAAGCACCTCATTGACATCAGCAAGGAAGAATGTGTCACTGGCAAGAAGTCTGTGTCACCATAGGGGAGGGCAGGAAGGCTGGGCAGTTGGTAACAGGAGGTCAGCAGAGTACCCAGCACCAGGATCCCACTGCCAGGCCAGAGCACGCTGCTTCTGTGGGGGGATGTAGACAGTGCTGCTTTCCAGTGAAGAACCCCCACCAAGGACAGACCACAATCTTCACGGGCAGAAACCACGTGATCTGAAAGATACAATAGCTCAGCTGTATTACATCTTCCTCTTCTTTAGCTATTCCTCTCATTTTTTCAGACTGTATGCAATACAAACTACTTTGTCACTTGGCTTTTGACCTGTCTCTCTACCTGTGCTGTTTCCTTTAAAAGCAGACACCTTCTGGTTGTTTTCATGCCTTGTTTCCATGGCAAAATGTGTGACATTGTTCTCTTGTCATCCAGTGTACCAGCTCTTGAGTAACATTGTGCTGCTGCTGCTAGGGCTCTGCTCCAGCGTCTGCTAGGACTGCAGGGGACAAAAGTCCTTGTTGAATCTGTCCCTGTTCACCCTTTCTTACTCGTTCTGAGTAAGACAAAAAGGTGATTGGTAGCAATCAGCATGGATTTATGAAGGTTAACCATACTTAACCAACTTGATATCCTTGGTAGGACAGCCAACTTGACGGGATATGGGTAGAGCAATGGATGATGTCTACCTCATTTTTACTAAAGCCTTTGCAGCTGTCTCCTACTACATCTTTTAATATAAGCTGATGAAGTGCACAGTTAGGAGGACTGAAAATTAGATGAGTGGCTGGGCCCAGAGGAATGTGATCAGTGGCAGAAAGTAAAGTTGGAGGCTAGTCACTAGTCACTAGTGCTGTACCTCAGGGTTTAATACTGGGTGTCCTGGTTTTGGCTGGGATAGAGTTAATTTTCCTCTCAGTAGCTGCTGTATTTTGGATTTAGTAGAGAAGAATGTTGCTAACACTGATGTTTTCTTGTATTCAGCTAATGAGCAGTTGTGCAGGAGCTGGGAGGGAGCATAGCCAGACAGCTAGCCCAGGCTGGCCAATGGAAATATTCCATACCATAGATGTCATGTTCAGTTTGTGAAGGAGGGTTGGCAGGGGAGCAGGAAGCTCTTGGCTCTTCTCTTTTCTGAGAGTTTGAATCCTTTCTTGTCCGGGAGTTTGAATTTTTGGGGGACTTTAGTGAAATTTGGGATTTCCAGGATTCTGTGATTACTGCTCAGGGACTGGCTGTGAATCGGTTGTCAGGTGGTGAGAAAAATTGTATTGTATATAGTTTGGTTTGCATATTCATTATTATTATTAGTAGTAGTAGTATTAATAGTAGTATTTCCTTTGTTGCCTTATTAAACTGTCTGTATCTCATCTCGTGAGTTTCCCCTTTTGCCCATTTTTCCTCCCCGTCTTGCTGGGGGGGAAGAGGAGGGGTGAGCGAGCGGCTGTCTGGTGTTTAGCTGCTGGTTTCCAGGTTAAACTGGAACACTGGCGTGAATACTCTTTAATGTCTTCATTAATGGGCTGGGTGAAGGGACAGAGTACACCCTCAGAAGATTTGCAGACAGTATAAAACTGAGAGGAGTAGCCGATACACCAAATGGTTATGCCCTACGGAGGGACCTTGGCAGACTGAAGAACTGGCCTAAGGGGAATCTCATGAAGTTCAACAAAGGGAAATAAAAAATCCTGCACCTGGGGAGGAATAGCTCCATGCACCAGTACATGCTGGGGACTGACTGACTGGAAAGCAGCTTTGCGAGAAAGGACTTGGGGTCCTGGTAAACACCAAGTTGAACATGAGAAATGCCCCTGCACAGTAGAAGGCCAACAGCCTGCTGGGTTGCATTAGGCAGAGTGTTGCCAGCAGTTTGAGGAAGATGATCCTTTCCTTCTGCTCAGCACTGATGAGGCCACATCTGGAGTGCTGTGTCCAGTTCTGGGCTCTGCAGTATGAGAAAGATATGGACTGACTGGAGTGCAGCAACAAAGATGATTAAGGGATTGGAGCATCTTTCATATAAGGAGAGGCTGAGAGAGATTCTGGAGAAGAAGAGGCTCAGAAGAAATCTCATCAATGTGTATAAACACCCGATACGAGCCAATGAAGAGGAAGGAGCCAAGCTCTTTTCAGTGGTGCCCACTGACAGGACAAGAGACAATGGGCAGAAATTAGAAAACGTGAAATTCCATCAAGCAGGTTGCCCAGAGAGATTATGGAGTATCTGTCCTTGGAAATATTCAAAACCTGATGAGACATGAACCTGGACAACCAACTGTAGTTGACCCTGCTTGAATAGGGATGTTGGACTGTATGACCTCAAGAAGTCCCTCTCAACCTAAACAATTCTGTGATTCTGTGAAATTACTTAGAAAGTGGGTGCATCAGGGGAATATTCTTACCAAGCAGCCAACCATCTTTAAATCAGTATCTGTGGTGGGCTAGGACCCACACACAGACATCATGGACAAGGCAGGAACCTATCGTGGTCATGGTGTTCTTCTTCTAGTGCAGAATGTGGGCACTGATGAACATTGCCATGCAGAGTATTGACTACCATGGCATGCTGGTAAAACTGACTCTGCATAAGACAGTACGCATTGTCTATTTCACAGATACTTGGTCAAAGCAAAAGTGAATCAATTGCCTCTCATACAGTCTCAATGCCTGGATGAAATTCCTCAGATCAGAATGATAAAAATTGAGGCCAACAGAGTGATAGCCCAGAGGTTCTCAAAGCAGTTGGTCACAAAGCTGTATATCAACTATATGTACTCTTGTTCTTGAGAGAAACAGTGGATGAAAAATGAGCCTTGTTTTAGAGTTTGCACAGATACAGCCTAAACGTGGTGTTGTGGGAAAATTATCTTGTTCCTATCACCAAACTGTCTTAACTGGCCTCAGCCTTGTACTCCTTTAACTTTCAGCAAGTGTGCATTCTCATTACCAATTTGTAAAAGATAGACCCCAAGTGAGCAACATGCCATATAGTTCTTTCATACGTAATTTTCAGCAAAGCAGACTTTCGAATAAAATTGTAGAGTTCTGTCTGAAGCTTTTGGCATATGTCGCTGCCATCGTTACTTTGCTGAATTTAAGTTACTTGATAAATTGGTGAATTTAAATTACTTCACAAGATCGATATAAACTGATTTGTGGAAACTGCTGAACAGTAATTGGATTTAAAGTCCTCATCTTTTACTTGTCTGTATTCTAATATCATTGTGTTCTAAAGGAAGGTTTGATATGTAACCCAACATGCAGCTGAACACCATCACTTTCTATTTCTTCTCCATTCACACATATGCATCCAGCTGTAGCTGTGAAAAACTGTGGTGCTTGTATAATCTAGTATGGCAAATTTTTATACATCAATCTTTTTTTTTTTAATGTAGTATGGAGTAAATGTACTTCAGTCATGATCTTTGTCTAATTCAGATTGTTCTGGAGTTATATTTCACTTCCCCATTGTTTCAAAGTGGAAAAGCACATTGCTTCTGTCAAAAGGTTTTCTTTCGTTCATCAGAAAAGAGAATGTAGACCTTTGAAAAGAGAATGAAGACCTTTGAAAAGAAAGCGAAAATAAACAAAGCAAGTGTTTATGGCTTGTTTGTAACTAATGAAAAGTTGTTTTCACTGAATAGAAGGCTGTCTTCCTACCTAAACATACCTAGTGGTTTCACAGCTCTTCCCAGCTTTTCTGGTTTGATCCATCCTTGCTATATATTTCAATAGCTTGCACTTACTGAGGTTGGAAGTATCACCCTAATTTCTGTAGTCGTGTCCTCTATACTACACACTATATACTGCCACTATAAGTGCCTATGCTGTTTTATGGATTTTATAACCAAAAATGGTGTTTTCCAAATAACAAAATCTCTGCTACAACATTTAACATAACAATAGTAGTAAACACATCCCGGACCATCTCATGTATGTTGGAATCCCTGTTGTAAGCGCTGTGCTGCAGAATTCTGCCAAAAATCAGTGTCCTTTTCCAGTGCAATTGGTCTACTTGCTTTTAATGTGTAGAAAAAGGGCTTCAAATCATGGACAGAATATTAACAGAGGCAATAATGCATACATAGTTATGCACACTTTTTGGAAAAATGTGTGTTAGTGTATGATTTGCTCCTTTCTTTTAGCAGGACATTAATTCTCCTATGCAAATTGGAAAGAAAAAATAAATTTGATACACATTGCTGGACACACACTTGCTAATATTCTGTCAGTGTCTTTATTTTAAGGTTTATGATACTCTGGCAGATGTGTGGCAAACTCTGGAAGCACTCGTTTCTGTCAAGAACTTCTTAAATATATTAGCAGAACATGAAGTCGTGAAACTGCATCTGTCTAAATAAGTCAGTTGCTAAGTTCCTCAGCTTCTCAGCGTGTGAGCACATGGTGGCACAGCTTTTGGTACCACATCGTTTCCAATTCCTCTTCTTTCAGCCGATTTTCCTTTCATTTATGGAAATGAAAGAGGACATATTTCTCACCTTTGGTGAGAAGAGGTTCAAATCAAGTGTCAAGTTCATGTCTCAGTTTTCTGAAAAGTGCTTTTTTCCATTCATTTGCCAAATTGCCCAGGTTCCTCCCCTGCAACTCCTGCAGTGGAGTTATTTGTATGGGGTGCAGGTGCCTGGGGGCCGGCAGCAGGGTCTGATGCACCTCAGGGCATGGCTGAGCCCCATCAGTCAATATGGTGGTACCTTGGGGAGAACGTATTTAAGAAAGCTCAAAAATGATGCACGGCAGTGAGGAGTGAGGAAAAATAGTGAGAGAAGTACAAGGCCAGAGAAGGAGGAGGGGGAGGGGGTGCTCCAGGCGCCAGAGCAGAGATTCCCCCCTGCAGCCCATAGTGAAGACCATGGTGGAGCAGATCTCCACAGTGCAGCCCGTGCAGAACCCCATGCTGGAGCAGGGGAAAAGTGTGAGGGGGAAGGAGCGGCAGAGATGAAGTGTTATCGACTGACCGCAACCCCCATTCCCATCTCTCTGCAGCACGTGGGGGCCTGAGGGGAGACGATGGAGTTGGGAACAAAGGAGTGAAGTTGAGCCTGGGATGAAGGGGGGCACTAGGGAGAAGGTTGTTTTAGTTTTCTCTGTGTTTCTCACCATCCTACTCTATTTTTAATCGGCAATAAATTAAATTCATCCTCCCCAAGTTAAAGCTGTTGTGCCCGTGACAGTATTTGGTGGGTGATCTCCTGGTCTTTGTCTCGACCCACAACCTTTTTCATCTTCTTTTCTCCCCTTGTCCTGTTGAGGAGTGGGAGCAAGAGAGCGGCTGGGTGGGGGTCTGGCAGCCAGCCGAGGTCAGCCCACTGCACTGATCAACACACGCACATGGCTTTGGCAAGCAACGCTGAGCGGAGCAGGGTTGCGTAAGGTACGTTCAGTATAGACTGCCAAGTAAATAATGTAGGAACATATCACGACATGCATTATGCATTCCTATTTAATGTGTTTCGAGCAAATCCACTTCACAATTTGAAATGACTTGAATCTTTTGTTAAGTCTTCCAGTTTGCTGCACTTCCTTCTTAACACTGAGTTGTGTTTTGTCAGGAAAACATAGGATCTTTAATATACCTTCCCTTTTTTCTTTTTTAACAGAAGATTAGGCAAAATTTGGGCAAAATGCATGGATCCAAAATGGCCTTGCTCTTTCCATTGACTCCATAGGGACTCAGAGGTCTGGAAAATGTGGAGTAAGCAGTCTGGGCTTCCATCATCTTCTGATTTTAGGTGATGTGCTAGATGTCTAACTCTGCTTTGGTACCGTGGCAGGCTTCTGTAAAGGTGTCCACTGGATAGCTGAACTGAAGGTAAGGAAGATGCTCCAAGAGGCTGAAAATGCTGTAGTCTGGTTCTTCATATTTGCAGAAAGAGAAGAAAGGAGACTTTTCACTCCTTCCCCAAAGCCAAGTAAGAGGCATGAAAAAGAGCAAAGGAAGAAGTCAACTGAGAATCCTTTCTGTAGGCTGTGTATGTGCTTTCTTTTTTCTCTGCTCTTCCTTTTTCATTGCGAAGCAGAATAACTGTTCACAAAGAGAGCTACCGAGCTGAGCAGACTTCTGGTATCTCAAGCTGGCCCTTAAATCACTCCCAACCATTTGTACTGGAAGACAAAATCTTTGTGAAGGCAAATCCAGAGATTGTGAAGCAAATGAGTTTTTCAGACTATTGTGGTCCTGAAGTGATATGAACATGTATGAATAAGTGACTGTCTTGTACATCACAAAAGCTCTTCAAAGAAAACTGGTTAGCCCAGGTTCAAATAAGAGGGTGAGGAGACACTGAAACACTGAATATACAGATACAGGAACCAAAACTCCTAAGGTGTAGTTTGGAAAGGGGGAGAAACACCTAGGCTGTCTGAAATACTGACTAAACTAGATAGTGGGGGTTTTTCTCATCTGTTAGTTTTTTTTTTTTTCAGACGGTTTCTGATGCTTTATTGCCATCAAAAGGTGACCCTCCAGTTATATAAAGAGTTGTTGGCAGTGTCGTATGCTAAATAAAATAATATATTATGACTCTTACTGTAGGTGTGCATGATTTTATTGACTTACATACTTCTGTTGCAGATCTTTCTTACAAAACTGCTCTCCTCTTCACAATTTTGGAACATAAATGGCAGCCTGCCACAAAGTGTAAACACATCATGCAGATATGCTGATACAGCCAACTTGTTTTCCTTCCACAAATTCTTTGTGTATGTAAGTTGGAATATATTTTTTGTTTTAAGTGAGTAACACGCCTGATAAAGGTTATAGAGTTCCATTTCTGCTTTTATTGACAGTCACATTCTTGCTGATTTTCTTTTGGTTTACACAGGTGACCCTGGATAGATTTGTACTTAGATTTAATGAACAATTCTGCCTGTATCATACAAGAAGGCAGAATGTTAGCCCTCTACGTCAGGGCTGTACTTGCAGGGCACACAGAAGTAAGAAGCAATAAAGTCTATTTTAGCCACTAGAGAGCACAGATAAATCAGTCTAACTACACTCAGGCAGCTGATCTTCGGAAGGGGCTACTGCCGGTTTTATATAGTTGCTTTTCAGAGGAGAACCACAGAGTGTTTTCACTGAACGTAAATGAAACACCTTGGCATCCACTAAAGCAGACTTGGACTGGGAGAGCTGGCTACCTCTCACAAGAAGCAGTTTTGTTGAACTGCCTTTGAAGAGTTTGAACTGGCAGTGCTCTATTCTGGCTGCGGGGTAACTTGGCTGAGAACATTAGGATTTCCCCTGACACTAAGCCATTAAAAAAAAAAAAATCATTTCCTTCCCTCCCACCCCCATTCAGAAGGAGAAACTATTTTTACTGCCAGACTTGCTGAGTGTTAGTCCCTCATGAAAGGAGCAGCAGAATTAAAACCATTTAAGGTTTTGGTAATTAAAAAGCAGAAGACACAAATTAAAAGTATATTAAGTAACTCAAATTTACTGTGCTGTTAGATTTTATTTCACAATCAGAATGTGCAAAACTATGAAGGAAATCAGACATAATTAAAACCTTACAAGATATGAGAACAGTCTCAAGAACGTGGGCTGGAGCACTGGTTTGGTAGATGGAGGGGTAGGAGGAGGATGCAAGTCTCAGTCACATGGAAGTTGTGGACTGTGGCTCCCAGAATCCAACATCTTGGACAGCAGTCTTTTGCAAAACCTTATTAAAAAATTGGTTGATTAAAAAAAACCTGTTTTGCAAATGCTTAGCATTTTTGTCTCTTCCTTGGTCCTCCGTCTTGACTGTAGATTTCCCCAAAAAAGGTGTACAGCAATGACACTGATGCCACACTAGTGCCAAACAGAGTGGAATAATTAGTTCAGTATTATTTATATATCACAGAGAATGATTTTCCTTTATTTTGCAACGTTTTCCTCTCAGTTTTTTCTGATAAGGCTTCTGCTGTCTTGCTGGTGGGTCTGCATTTTGTATATCTGCAGTTTGCATCTATCTTTGCTCAATACCATCTGGCTGGGTGTGGGGCAAACTATTACATTTAACAAGGTTACTTTGAATTGGATGGGTCATTTCTTGAGCTTGAAACTACTTCCAATTCTCTCATTTGAGAAATTTTAAATATACTTTTTCATGTATCATCTGAGCTTTTAATTGCAATTTTGAATAAAATTGTTTTGAAATTATTATTTGGCAAGTCCATTGAAGATTTGTCTTGCAGGTGATTATAAATTGAGTGCTTAATAATTTGTGCAAGCATTAGTTTAAGTATAAGCTTTAGTCTGTAATTCGCTAGGCTGTAGTTTGCAATGTTTTCCCCTTTCAGGTTGTCTTGGACTTCTCTTGCAAGTTCTGTAAAATGATTAATCTATGTATAAAACTCATCATATTTTGGGTTGCCACTGTAACTCTAAAGCTCGCTTAGAGTTCTGGATGCCGAAGACATATTGCCAAGAGTCCTGAAGCTACAGGGGAGAAAAAGAGACAAGTAGTCACAGATGAAGAACACAAAATTTACAAAGAAAACAAAGGAAATAACACACTGTTTCTGCATGATTTTCCTGTGTTGTAAACACTGCTGGTACTCCTCTGTCCGAACACAACCTGGTTAACGTCTTTTTCCTATTCTGGAGGAAGAACAGCCCCTTGTACCAAGTGCTTGTTCTCCCTGTTTTCAGGAACTTGAATTTTGTCTCGGTAGGGAATACTTTAATCTTACATGCACGTATGCACGCTCTCACGTGTCAAAATACATTTTTCGTTGCAACAGAAGTTTGATACTAAAGTAGCAACTGTTACAAGCAGCAAACGATAGAAGCAGCCTGCGTGAGTGCTCGGAAATACTGAAATGCTCCAGCTCCCTCTTGTGGTGAAACGAGCAGGAGACAAACCAGCTCAACCAGGGCTGGGCGTCTGGGCGGACTGGCTCCTGCAGCAGGAGCTCGGCTGGAGATTGTTACAGCTCAAAAGGAGAAGCTGAGCTTACCTTCATTTTCACCTGCATAGAGGATGAGAAGGTGCCAAACCCCGGTGTCGCCTGGTGACAGAGAAGCCGTCCTCTCCTGTGCTGCTGGCAGAGGCTGGCTGGCAGAAAGACGGGTAAAAAACGAGTACGCTGCATCAGTCTGCTTTTCCTCCTCTGTCTGACACACAGCCATCTGCCTGAAAGTATTACACATCCACTTGCAAGGACTGAATCTGAGTCAAGGAAACTTCATAAGCATTTAATGCACTGGGGTTTTGGGGGTAGTTTGAGTAGTAATTCGTTGTTGGAATTGCTTGTGACGCATCAAGAATCTGTTTCTGGAAGAAAGTGTTCATTTGTGTATTCCAGGAAAATCAAACAAAATTCTCTTAGTCACAATTTCTTTGTAACAAGTGTGTTTTCAAACTGTCTGCCATCTCATTCTAGCTTGGTTTTAGAGCTGTTGGACTTCAGCTGTCCATTTGCTCATGAAGGTTTGAGAGGATTTAACTGTAATGGGCGGTGGCAAATTTGTGATGGGATGGATAGAACTGAAAGCCACTAGACTAATCACTAACTAAAACATGCGTTACATAAAAGCAGATTTTAATGGCTACGTGGACTGTAGCTACACTGATGGCTGACAGGTCGGAGAGTCTGTGTCATAATCTGGTGGATACATGACACATACCCCATTTACGGGAAATCCTGGATATATATGTGTCAAAACCTTACAGTACTTGCTGAACTCACCAAAACAAGTATGAAACAGTTAAACATAAAAGAAAGAGCAATTTTCATACTCCAAAATCTGGTTCCCAGCTAGATCTGAGTCTAAGCCCGAGAGGTTTTGTATGCGGAGAAGTGTTTTCTTCCCTGTTACTCTATGCACAGCAGTAAGAGCTAGCGAAGCAGGCTACAGACACACTGCAGGAGTAGAAGATGCACCCTGATGCTTTTCAGGGTGTTTCACAACAGCCTATGACCCAAAGTGGAGCACAGAGTTCCTGATTCCTGAAACTGATTTCTGGCACAGTGGCAGCGTTTAAAAATTATGGCATCGTTAATCACCAAGACTTGACATATCCAGTTCCAAGTGCACCACAGGACCATGCATTCAGTTTGTTTTGGTCATTTGATGTAAAATAATTTCAGTAGAAATGCTGAGGTCAGAAAGAACCATTCCTATAGTGGAAAAAAATTCTTAAAGAATGTAACTGTTTTCTCCTATCGAGCATGTGATCTTAGAGGACTGTATCCCACCATTATCAATGTGATCCTAACATCAGTGTCCAGTCCTGTGTAAATGTAAAGGTTTATGATGCTCTAATTTTCCAAACTGTAAGCAACCATAAGCAGGCATTCAATGAAATTGCACCAAGCAAAATCAAACTGCCATAAAGTTCATGTGTGGCACTAATTGCAATTTAACTGCATGGTTATTACAAGAGCTTTTAATTAACCCAGTCATCATACTGTGGCATATAAACTGTGCATAATAACAGCATGCTGAGTATAATGACAATAGTCTGAACAGGGAAAATCAGGAGTTTTATCATTTTCTGAGGTTTCTTTTTATGCCCTTAATTACTGGGCAGTATTTAAGAACATTTGACCAAAACAACCCCAACCAAACAGCAAAATACCCCTAGTAAGTTGCTGAGGCTCATCTGTTTTTAGATTTTGTAGCAGTCTTTAATTCTTCCTGGAAATCAGTGAGACATGTAATTCTCTCCTGAATAATATTTTTGGTGATTTTTCGGTCTCACTTTTCTCAGGGTATTTTCAGTTCCCTTCGAAATAATTTTGTACTCTTTTTTAGTATTTTGTGTTTGAAGCCAAGAAAAATGCTGTTTGTGGAAACACTTAGTGGGAATATCCTTTCAGTGAAACTGGAAGATAGTAGGAATACATTCTGATCAGATACTGCTGCAAAATGGTAATTTGTTAGATCATTAGTGTAGTGACAGCGTTCCCCTCCTCTCAAAGTTACGATTCCAGTCTGTGTCTCTGAAGGCTGGCGATAATAGCACTGCATTTTTTACATGGAAGGTTAATTTTGCAGCCCAAAGACTAAAAATTAAGAAACAGTGTAGCTAATGGATTTAGTTGTAGTCCTTCAGAAATACAGGAAATAATACAACTAAATGCTATTGCACTTATACCACGTGCTAATTCCTGAAGACTCAAAAAATGCTTCAAAAAAAAAGCAGACATTATTATGGAAAGTGTATTTATCTGTTTTTTAGACAATCATCAGCCATGTACATGGAAATGAGACACTGACATTTTGGTTGTAAGTTATTTGGCTCACAGACAGAACGGGCACCTGAAGGCAAGATAAGAGTGACCTTTTGACGTGCACAAGTTTACTGAAGAAAATGGGTAACAGTGAAGACTGGGCCAGTGAAGGAGGCCAAAGTACATGTGGCGTGCATATACAGTTAATAGTTTAAACATGGTGTAAAAGTGACAGCCACTGGTGAACAGTTTAAAAAAGACAGATGAGGTTCAGCTGAGTGAACGACACCAGTGCGATGTACCAAACACAAAAAGAAGAACCAACACCACACAAATCAAGTCAGTCAGTCAGCGATCCCAGGGGTTTAAATATCAGAGATATGGGAAAGGTAACAGAGGTGATGATATCATCACTGTACATGCTGAAGTAGCTCATGCTGCAGAAACTACGTCTGAAGAAGGAAGTGACTTTGCTAAGGACTGGCGAGCTAACTTTCAACTGTGAGAACGGTTGCTGTGATTAACAGAATGGAGTTCTCGGCAGTGTTATTACTGTCACGCACTTTGCGGGAATGGCAGAGGTGTATGTGGTGCTGTACAATCACTTTACCATTTAACTAATGGCGTTTTCAGAATTTTCCAAAAATGGCTTTTGGAAAAAAAAATCAGTACTTAGACATTTCAGATAATGTCTGGATTTTTATGGTATTTATATAAAATTTATCAAAGGTTATTTTTTTAAGAAATATTTTAGATCTGAAATTAATGCTTATTTTTAAATGTATCAGTGAATGCAAATTTTCTGATATTGCGCAGTGCATTTCTTGAGACAGTCACTCATGGAGACATTCACTCCAAGAGAATAAACAGAGACGGTATTTTGAAGCAGCTGCATAATACATACAAAACAAATATTATCCATATTCCAAGACGCAATGACTGTAAAAATTATTGATTTTCTTTATTTGTTCATCTTAGAGTAAAATATAATGAGATTCTTTTATAAATTAAAAAAATATACATAGCTGTGGATTCTCCTGCCTTCCTAGAGGAGCTGAATGCATAGGTTTTTTTCAGCTTACTATAACTGGAGTCAATTTATTTTTTTCTTTCTTTTTTTCTCCTGACCCAAAGGACTGTTACTTATCTGCTTAGGGTCTGTATTAGTTATAATAACTCATCTCCACCATGTTCCTCCTCCCCTCACAGGCTCCCACCCTACAGTCAGTCTCTAAGAGTGCCTGGACAGATAAGGTGCCTCTTTCAGATATGCAAGGCACGTAAGACCTACACAACCTACACACCAAACCCATGTCTGACATGAGACAGAGCCTCTTTCCCAAACATCTGGGTCTGACTCTCTCTGTCTGTTAGACCCTTATTTTTATTCTTGGTAAGACAAGGAGTTGTTGAAAAGTGTATGGCAAGCTGGAAGTGAGACAACCTAAACCATCAGTTGTTTCATCATAAAAGCAGATCATAAGCGTAATGCTCCCCGTGTCACATCAGTGAGCATAAGAGCATATGAGCAAACTGAGACAAGTAAAAGGACAAAAGCATTTTTAGAGCTGCATTATATTGATGCAGAGTGGCTGATGGGATTGACTGCTGCAGAGGCTGGCAAAATACAGCACTCAAGGAGCAGACTCACACAAGGACGGGTGAAGCCTAGAAAGAGTGTAGAGACTTAGGGGGAGAAATGGAAGTCCAGATAAGCTGACGAAGAACATGGGATAATGTGCTCTGAAGAAGAGCTAGTGGAGGTCATAGTGGAAAAAGTGTGAGGGAGGCTTGAAACTGAATGTGAGGACAAGAACATATGTACTAAGATGCAGTCCAAGACGTCACCGCCTCTGATAAGAAATGGTGAGGTGCATACTTCAAGTGATGTTTAAAGTGTCCCATTAAGTCCCTTAAAGGACATTAGCCATATGTCCAGGGACAATTATGTTGCAAGTAAATTCATGCATCTCATCTGAAGGGGATTCAAACTATAACTTGGATGCCTAAATTAAGACATGTGAACTGCAGCCAAAAAGGACTATTCACTTTCAACCTTACCCTGACTTTCAGTTCATAAAGTGAACGCTTACTCATGTGCAGTAATAATAGTGATTCTTCTTTTGGCTGGCCTAAGCTAGTACATTCAATAACTCTTTCATTATCACCACTTACACTATGCACAACAACAAAGAAACTCATCAAAATTAGATATTTTAATTTTATTTTAAATTTTAAATGTATTTCTTAACTAAAACTGCAGCCATTCTGAGTTGGAAAGATGGCCCTTAAGACTTGCACTTTTCTCTGTAATGTACGTGATGGTAACTTGAACCATGAGATTTATTTGGTTTATTTGTTCTTGCATTTGGGGATATAAAATGCGACAGGAAACTAATGCTTGCTGTATAACATACACACCCTTTCCTCTTGGTAACATTTTGAATATGAAAATTTGATCCCTGTCTTAGAGCCAATAGTGATATCCTCTCTGCCTTTTTCTTTTTAAAAAGTTGACTGCCTATTGAAACCAAGTTTTCAAAAATCATGTACAGTATCAGTTTTTCAGTAGTGCAGGTGTGCTAGCTTACACAAGATATGTGCTGTTCAGTCTGCTGAAGATCATGTCTGATGTGATCCACAGCATGAAGTGTCTCATTTAATAAATATGCATGGCCCTAATTATTTTATTCAGTGACTAGGAAAAATAATGAGCTATGAACATGAATTGATATCCTCTATCATGCAAAATGCTCTGTATCGCATTTTACAAAGCAGAAAATGGGAGTTCATGTGAATTTGTATCTATTGACATCTAGATCAGAAAGCCAGACATATAAAACCCCTTGATATTTTCAGCACCTCTGGTCCAAGTCATTAAACTTACATCTTGGATCATTAAGTTTACATCTTGCAAAGCTGTAATGCAAGTTTCCACCATGCTAACTGTTCGCTGTATGCTCTGGGTAACTGTGCTGAACATGCCATAATAATTCATCAACCCTGAAAGAAATCACAAAGTTCAATGCACATTAAGAATGTGATTGGGGTATAACACAGCAATAATGGAAATAATCCACTGTTCACAACACACCATATTCTCTGAGGTTGCTGTTGCTATCTGCATAACAAAACACTTGCCTTACAGGAAGCAACCAATAAAATACATGCAGTGACATGCTTATGCAACTGGTATTCCTTCAAAAGGAGTGATTTTGCTTGCTTTTTTTCCTAGTATAAAGTGACTAGTTATGTGTTTACTGCATTCGTTATGGATATAATGTTGAGAAGTATGATAATTAATGGTACATTTCTTAGCTTAATGTCCACAGTACTTTCTTTCCTATTAAAATGGACTTAAACTGAACTGAGAGTTACATAATAATTTTTGGTCTACATGTGTTCTTTCCTCTTTCTTGTGGCTTTTTTCTCTTTTAGGTGAACAAGGTATGTGGTCCTCCTGCAAGGAAGCCTATGCAGTCTCCAGGTTGCTCCTTTGATCAGAACAGTCAAGGGCTGAATATGTTCTCAAGAGACAATGAAGAAACCCTCGCCAACAGAAGAAAGTAAGACATTAGTTTTACAGCCAGAAAGAAAGAATAAAGTAAGGCATTAATTTTACAAAAGAAAAGATTATATTCAGTGCAATGGCATGCATTACTAGAGGATAAATAAAGACCACAAAGAACGAAGCATTTCAGTAACACAATTGACTCTGCTACATTTTGAAAAGAGTAATTTCATGACTAGATTTTGTTTTCTGAAGTAATGGACATATTACCAGAGCCATTTGGTGTGTTTTAAAGTATTTGACAGAGTGGATAACATTAATAAAATGTGAACGTTAGCTCTATCTTTGTGTGTAAATTTTCAAATTACATTTAACTTGCACATCAGCAGGCATTATGAAATCTGTCAAGAAGTAATTGTGACTTTTGTCAGAAGACTATTTGTACAAATTGATCAGACAGAAAAAAATGAATGACTGTTCTTACATACCTTTCTACTGTGAAAAGTGAGATAGCAAAGCATTTAGGGCTAAATCTTTAAATCCTCTTTCAAGAAAGTCCAGCTGATTTTTTCCTCTGGCTCTTTGGCCAGAATATAGTGAACTGACGTAACTGCAAAGAGTTGGAGATTTGATTTATACCTGGCTGAGCATTGCAGGGTAAAATTAGCCTAAGTGCATATAAGCTAGGTGTTTAAGCTGCCTTTGTAGTCCATGGATGGAGGACTCAATTGCTACCCACATGACTGCAAGCATTCAGCAGCACTTGAAGATGCTCTTGGGTATCCCAGCTGATCTTCTGCTGCCAAGGAAGATGCAGGTGTTCTGTAAGTTGTATCATATATTCCAGCCTTGTGCAGATATCCTGGGTAGCTGAGGGCTTCTCAAAGGCCAGTCTATCTTTAGACAAATTAATCAAGTCTTTAATGACTGTAAGGACTAATAGCACTGTAAGGAGTAAGGATAGTATTATAGCTGAGACCAAAGGCTCTATTATGCAAATAAAGCAAATTTAAAATCAGAAATTTCATTTCTGTCATAGTGTTTGCGCGAATACAGAAAGTTTTTCTTTGTCCTCTTTTTCCTTTCATTTCACTTTGCAGTACAGAAGGAAACTGAAGCGAGAGAATTGTAGGGAATAATTGTTCACTCCTGATGTCTGGAAAACAAAAAGTGCCTCTGAGCTTCAAAGACAGACTGTTCTTGTCAGTGCAAGGTCCTTCATGTTCTGAATAGTAGAGAAAAAAAAAAACCCAAACAACCAAACACAGGATTTAGAGAACATTGTGGGAATGGAAAGAGATGCAAAGCCGAAGTTTTTGCTTTAGCCAGCACAGAAGTTCATCAGGCAATACCGATTATACAGGCACATTTTCTCTTGTGTTGTGTAGCTAAGCAATTCTTGCTTTCTGATTGCTAGCTGTCTGCAAACACGAACCCATATTCTAAAATCTCACTTAATCTAGGACTGTTCCATGTTTCAGAGTAAGTGGTGTCTGGGCTGACCTGAGGGAGATTGCCCAAAAAGCCCTGAGGGGCATCAGAGGCAGCGGGCAGCACAAAGCAATGTTGTTTTCCCATGACTTCCCCCTGCCTGAGGTGCTGGAAACACTTTATGGCGTGCAACAGGCGCTACTCAAAAAAGGGGGAGGGGGCAGAAAGTTTGAGATCCACTAACACAGATTTCTGTTTAACAGCTTCACAGCTGACAGCGTCTTCATTTGCTGCCTCCTGGATCACCTCCTTCCTTGTTAGTCACAATCACTTTATAGTTCACTTTATATTCCCATGGCAACTGTAAAAACTCCTTACATGGAAGAGTGACTTCAGCAGATGCTTACAGCCTGCATTTAAGGAAGTGCTGCTCTCTGAGTCCAACCCCACTTTATTTACCTCCCGTGGACTTCTGGCAGCAAGTTGCTCTAAGCCATTTTCACAGGCTTTAGCAGAAAAGAACAGGTTTCTCCCAAACCGTGTAGACTGGATTGATGACAGTTATCTTAGGGAAAACAAATGAACAGAAAGACTCAATTAAATGTGTGACTCCTAGGAGTTCCCTAATTTCCTAATATTTTTTAAATGCATCTCCAGGTGAAAATTTACATTTCAAAGTGCATGTTGGACTGCCTCTGCCTGAACTTTTCCTAAATTATTTTTACCATCAGACCTAAGCTGTTATTTTCTAGTATGATGTGGTACAAGAAGAAAAGGAAATTTCTCAGTGCTTTTGACACCAAAAATTGTTAGACGAATTTAAAAATAATCTAAGCATAACCTTCCATAGTAACATACGAACTTGAAAGTATATAACTTATACAACTTAACATTGCAGACAGCTTTTAGCAAGGAGAATGAAGTTGTGAAAAGAAATGAACATTTCCAAATAAATGATGAGAAGTATCTGCAGCTTCCACTGACTGTAAATGCACATTTGTGCTCAGATGCCTATAATTACATGCGATCTGATCTAGAAGATGATGATGTGAAAATTGACATTCATACCATCTGCCCTTCTAACTACTTTGGTCAGACATCAACAGGGGCTGAAATCAGCTATTACTTTTGTATTAACTTTAGCTTTGCCTCAGGATATGTTTACTAATAAACCGAATAACTGACCTTTCTGTTAGAATGCAGTTTGTCAGAAGATAATATGGTAGCTGTATTTATTTTAATTTCTGTGTTATACATTCATTGATTGTTCAGAAGAAGAAATTTCAACTATTTATGATGAGAGGACTCTCTAAACATTAGTTTTCATCCAGAATGTAAACTCAAATCATAGATAAAATCAAAATCAATCCCACTCAGTGAGAAATGGAGGAAAACTGCAAACATCCTGTGCACACTGGATGCAGTTCTGGGGATGGAGAAACAGAAGATATGACCCTTCGTGGCTGGGAGAGTACGGATGAATAGTATTTAGATATTTAAAATATATTTCACATGGACAATTATATGACACATAGTTAAACTTGACCCTACCCAAGATTTTCAGTCTTCTATTTTAGACTTAGTTGGGCACTCGTATCACATTTATTAGGCATAGTAAATCTAAAGCACTGTGATTTGTGCAAAATATTTGCTCTACAATTAAAAGAAAGAACGTGGTTTTTTAAATAACAAACTGTATATAATCAATCATATTTTACCTGTTTTAATTTGGAGTAAACAATACTTAACAATTTGATTCCTTATGTCATTTCAGGCCTACATTGACTAAATACAAGAAAATGTATAGAATATTTCTAGCATTTTTTACAACTCCAGGCACCGTTCAAGAAGTTAACATAAAATGAAGTTTGCTGGCTTACAGAGCAATGAGTACAGCATTTACTGGTGCCTTTCTTTGTGCCTGTGGGTCATGGAGAACTCATATAGTGTGTTGTTCTAAACCAGAATGAATAAATATTTTAGTTTTTCACAGCAGGAGTGGGTCTCCCAAGAAGAGATTTTCAATACATAAGCAAAGGATTTATAAACATAAATATCACAATCCAGTTAAAAACATACTAACTAAAAACTCATTCATTTGTTTTCATTTAAGTACAAAACCATATCATTAGCTCTGGGCATCCTGACAATTATTTAAAATAGCAGCGCATAATTTATAACCTACCAGCCCAGCACACGATAAACCTGATGTCATTTTTCAGACAGTAATTTAAATATCCACTAAATATTTAACACCTAGATCTTAAACCCATCTTACCTAAATCTTGAGTTGCTCCATAACTCCAACAAATACTCTACTTTGTAGTATTTGTAACACTGTGTAGGAGGCTAGCTGATAGCACTCTTGAAAAACAGTGACTTATTCATATACACCTATTTTTTTATTTGCTATGCACTTTTTTTGAATGTTTTTGTGTATATTTGTTCAAGTATAACATTTCAAACTGCATCACAACAATGCAAGAAAATTCCACATTGGAGGAAATTAGTTCCTGCTCCAAAGCATGAGAAATTTTTTTTTTTTTCACTTTGACTAGTGAGAGTATCAGCTTTGTAAACTACTGAAGTGTATCTGAGAGAATAAAACTTATGTAACAGGAAATTGACAAAACTGATTTTAAAAATCATTGGAACCAATGGAAAGCAATATCTTCTTGTAGAAACGCACAACAGCAGCACTGCTTAACGTTATTGACTGACACTGTCAATTATTTCCTGTGTTCCCCTGTGCAGAGAATTTATCAGCCACCTCCGGCTCTACAGAGTGTTTTACGGCAGCCTGGCTGATCAGCTGTGCGGTAACGAGTTGGCAGCCGCCGATGGACTCCCGTGTTGGAACGGAGAAGATCTTGTAAGAAGGTACCTTTCTGACTCACTTTTGTCTTTCCCTTTCTGTTTCATGTTTCTCTAAAGTAGCTTCCAGCTTGAGTCAAGTACGTTGTTTCCCTAGGTATGCGTCAAGGTTTGTTCGAAAAATAAGTCAGCATGGGTTTCCTTCTCTCGGGCTTCAGCTGTAAATGGTAAAAAAAAGTCTCCCTGCATCTCTGTTTTGAGAAAAAATAGAATTCTTCTGTTCTTCATTTCTCCCCCAAATTTATGACACCTAAACATATACTGGAAAAGAAGCCGGACTGGCATTTATAAAATACAGTTGGAGAAAAAGAATATGGTTTTTTTGTTTGAGCTTGATCTTTATAAAATGCTGCTTTTAATACATAGTGTGTAATATCAAACTCAAGCTGTTTGCTTAAAACTTTCCCTGGCTTTGAAGAATGAAGTAGTCTCTTAATATACATGGTTTCTCAGGAGAGAGCTCAAAGTTAAGACATAAAGATAAAACATTTTAAAGGTGAGACACATGTGTAGTTTTATGTATGCAGGACCTTGGGAGGCATCATTCAGCAGCAATGGTAAAGAAGAGATAAGAATAAACTGCTGTGCTCCTGCTTGTGTATCTCTGGAATCGATACATTTCACAGCTTACAAAACACTAGCATTTGCGGATGTCAGAGAGATTTTCAGAGAGCTGATCTCTATGTTTTTGCTTTATTGCTCTCATCACCAAAACAAGTGTTTCTCTGAGCAGGATGTTCTTGCGATGACAGAGACCAAAATGTTAAAAGGTTCATTGGAATTATTTTTTTATAAAGACCATGCTGTTAATACATTGTTTATTAGTAGGTAGTATGAAAGGTCATATCAGGGAAGGTGGCTAAAGGCTGTGAGGTGAGTTAGTAAAGTGGGAGATAGCTGGTACCAAGTAGAAGGAGCAGTGACAGCCTGCACCTTCAGGTATCTCTAAAAAGGTTACGTAGGAGCTGTAATTTATTGATTAATGATACGCAAGGGAACTTGGTGGATGCACTTTGAGCAAACAGCTAGAGGCCTACTTTTCTCTATCTTCTTGGGTAATCCAATGCTTTCGCAGTGCTGAGGCCCAATGTGTGGTTTTTACTCAGTCAAAATGTCTTCAGTTTTTTTTGTTTGTATTTGTTCTTGTGTAACTGAAAGGGAAACAAAATCTTTCCTGTGCTTTGACTGAGATCAGGACTTTCTTGCTATTATTATTATTACAGAACTGTTAATCTAGGGAAAACTGGGCACTCTTTTCTTTTTGTGCTTAGGCATGTCTGTGTGCCCGCTGTGAAAGTGAGGCATGTGTGACACCAGCACGCGGGAGAGGAGCGGACACGCTGGGCGTACGGTGCCTGGAGATTTCTCTTGGTTATGGGCAGTCAAACTCAGCCTCAGAAACACTCTCAAACAAACAAATTCTGCAAATTCAGGGACAAGGAGGATGTGTTTGAACAAGAAAGGCTCCTGATCTGCCCCACAGATTGTGCTGGGAAATTACATTTGAAATGGATCAATGAATCAATCAACTAGTGAAGAGATGTAATAGAGATGAGCAACGTCAGAAGTGATGGTGTTTGGGGTTGTTATGAAGGGAAATAAAGCTGTCAGGCTTTGGGTATGTGGACTGGAGACAATGAGCCTAACCACTGTGCAGGCAAATCAGATTAGAAGAGACTAGTAACATGCAAAAACCAGGGTAAGCAATTCAAAGTGATCTTGATGAAACAGCCTGAGCTCACTTTCAGCATTTTCAGGGCAGCTGTGGCATACTCGAAGAGTATTCCCAGAAGCAGTAAGAGATCAATCAAGAATCTAGGAAATTCAGCTTACAAAAGGATAGTCAAAGAATCAGATTTGTTTAACCTGGGAACGTGTTGGGAGAAAATGCAAAGTGCAAACAGGCCGTTGCTAGGGGCAGGGATAGTATATATTATGTGCTTCCATAATGGCTAGGACACATAGCAAACATTTTAAATGTATTCTGAGTAAATATTAGGGAGAATTTTCTAGTGGCAAGGACCATAAGGGACTAAAATAGGTAGTTTTGTGGTCCAGTGTCTGCCGGAAGGAGGATGTTTAAGAACAGGCAAAGTAAGGCATTGAGAAATGATGCAGCAAAAAATGATTTTTTCCTTAGAGATATGGAGATAAACTGGATAACCTCCTAAATTCTCCTCCAGCCCTCTGATTCTGAATCTAGGATTATCTAAATCCTGTTAGTCAACTTCAGTTGCCATGATCCCAGGATACTGTGACATTTTAGAAGCTGTAAGATCTCTGTAAATACTGAAGAACACCTGAAACTGCACACTCACTTGCTTTTCTTCTTTTTCTTCCCCCTCCTCCCACCCACTAGTATAGCAATAAATAAAGATATTGGTGAATTCATTTGTGCAGTGTTCCTGGCACAGATGGGGGAAAGTCTGTATTGTTCAAATTAGTCAAAGATAAATAGATTTTATCTGGGTTCATATTGTTCATGATTTCTGTCTGGTTTAGCCTTCTATTTAAAAATCATGTGCCATAGCTGGTGATGACTTCAATTTTGGGCCTGACGTGGGAAAGCAATATCATAAGCTACATAATACTGGTGTGAGTGTATCAGGACCTGAAGAGATTGCTAAGACTGCTTGCTGTATCTGTGTTTCAAGCTGCAAGTAGCAATAAGCCCTGGAGACAGAAAATAGATATGCTTTAAAAAAATCTTCGCAGTTCTTCTTTCTGCTTTTCTGTGCATTTTTCTAAAGGAAGTAGCTCAAGGTTTTAACAGCTGTAATATCGTATCTCAGATAAATCTTGCAGTCTTTACCATTTCTAATACCATCTAAAAGATTACCAAGTCTGGATGAGGAAAGGTCAGAAAAAAGAAAAGGAGGGTATTATTGAAATGAAAGCTTACTTGACAGTTTACATTTAATATGCTTCAGCTGTTTCCTTTTTGGTTAAGCCTTTTTTTCTTCCTTTTTTTTTTTTTTTCCTTTTAAAATTGTAAAGTCATGGCAGTATGGCCCTTGATTCTGAAACTAGAAATTGTTCTGAATTTACCCTGTCACATAGTGTAGGCTCATACTTTTATCAATAAAAGAGACCAGAATCCCCAAATTCCTGTATTCATGTCAGACAAGATTGCTGGTGGGCAGGACTTGCGGGAGTAAGACTATGCTTGCAAGGTCCACATCATCACAGAATAAGGGAGAGGACATCTCAGAGGAGCCTGCAGCCCTTCAAATCTTTTACCCAACTGTGTGACTACAGTGGATGGGCATGAAATTCAAACTTCAGTTTTAAAGGCATAACTGAGTGCCACAATAAAGTACTTGGACTTTGGTGTTATAGGATTCATTAAGTTCAATGGGAAAGAGGAAATGCAATTAATAAGTCAAATTACCAAAAGCACACAAGAAGAATTGCATGCAACGGTTCAGAATTTCAGTGGAATGTTAGCATTAAAGCTAAAATAGCGGGAATTGTGCAAATAGACCGAGATTGTTCTCATTCATGAATGTAAAGTGGTTTAACTGACATTTATAGTTTTGGTAGTCCAGAGTGCCTGCCTAGAATGTGAAGAGAGATGGATGAAAAATCCACAAGCGAGAGCAGAGTATGTAGTGTACATTTTGAGACCCGTGATTCCACTTAAATAAAAATAGATATGAGAGAAGAAAACAGTAAAATTATGTGTGCTAAAGGATTCAAGAGTAATGAAGATTATTAAAAACAGCTAATCAAGTTTAGAAGGAAGAGTTTCATATGAAACACATATCTAAAGTATCCAAATTAAGAGGAATTAAACAGCATGATTGATTTTAATTGCTGAACAAGTTGTTAGAAAGTGATTATAATAAGCATCTATCATCAAAAAAATGCTTAGCTTTAGCACACCTCTTAGGCTTGGAAAAGGAATATTCTGTTTAGATTCTTAAATATTCTGAAACAAGAGTACAATCCTGAATCCATTCTTAGCCAACGAAAGAAGATAAATGGCGATACAAGGAGATCTAATGAATTCCTCATAGTTTTCTTCTGTTTGAGCCCTTTATGTAGAATTTAGGCAGAATGTAAACTGCCATCAAAGGCACCACTTGCCATCTATGCAGAAGATTTGCCTGAGCAACTTGAAATGTGGGAACAGCCCATTATGGCTTTTTCTGCTTTGCCTAATATACTGTTGCCAACAAGGACCAGCAACAGATGCATAGAGAAAAATAATTGTAAATATGAGCTTTCTCACAATCTGCAAATTTGGAAATGCCTGACCCAGAACTGGGAATGTTCAGTCTTCCCATGAACTCTTAGCAGCAATAGCATTCCACCGCAAGCTAATGAGAAGTTTTCAGATACCAAAACACCGAGTCAACCCAAGAGGTAAATGACAGATAAAGGTATTTGTAGGCTGAAAGAAAAGTAAAATTAAAGAAATTGTGAAATCTGAATGCCTGAAATCGGAAGTATTTTTGTTTTGAATTGCTGCTGCTCCTTTAGGACTGCTTGGAAGTGAAGTCACCAGCAGATGGCACCTGGGCCGTAATGAAAAATCAGGTAATCTGGCCTATGAGAACATGGGGCTCAAAAGGTCCTCCCTGAATTCAGGAGGATTTTTTCATTACAATTTATACATTTTCTTTTGGAAAATTGCTGACATCAGGATGTATTCAATGACTAATCAGCAACACCATTAGTTTTACCACTGCTCCCTTAATCACAAATAAGTTCTTACTGATCCTACTTCACTTGTCAGAACAATGAGAGGCTTACAGTAAATTTTTCTGTGCCAATGTGGAAAACAAAAGGCATTTCTATTTCTGGCTTCAATACTTAATTCAATAATAAAAAATAAATATATTATTCTAGTTGCTGGTTTTGAGAAACTTGAAACATTACTTTTAGGATAGCTTAATGAATTTAGGAATTATAGTGAAGAACATAATCAGAACTATTTATTCCAGAGAAAGACAAAAATTAGAAGAAATGATACTAGCTTGAGGATAGACTATATAAAAACTAGGTAGTTTATATAAAAGCTGAAATTCAGATCCCTGTTTTTAGGAGATCCAAGTCTGACATTAGGGAAAAATTTGAAATGGCATATGATCCCTTTGTTTATATTAATTGTGGGGTTTGTTCAGTGTTTTTTCACAAGATATAAAAATAAAAGTATTCCTGCTTGAATAATGGTAATACCAGTCCTGAATATATGCTTATATAAATCTTATGACACTTCAGGATGGAATTTATTTAATTATGTAAAAGCATCAAAATATGTATTGCTTTTGGTTACCTCAAATAAATGAACCATTCTTCCTTTTGTTTGCCTGAGCAAATATATAATTTTCCGTAGTGTTTGTCCTAGAAACATTTGAGTCATTTGTCATGTACAGCAGGGGTTGTAATAGCAGGGTTCTTACACCAAGTGAATTAATTTTTATTAACCTGGTAGTAATTCACAAAATGTATTGACTTTTAAATTTAAAAAGATGATTACAGCCACATTAAATGGATAAGAACATTTATAAAGACACAGAAGACTGTTGAAAGACAGGCATGAGAAAGAATAATGACCAAGGATATTCTAAGAGTTTGAATTATGGTATTATCATACCTTCATTTCAGAGTGTTTTGTTCTTTCATTTTACACCGCCATGGAAAAATAAGCTTACTCCAGCATTTAGTATTAGTGATCTGATGACACTAGAGGTTTTCCTAGGGAATTCAGGACTATTTCACGATAGTTTATGACATGAAACAACAGAGGTAAAAAATCCCAAAATCTATCATGTCCTTTCTGTATAATAAGGTTTCATGTTAATACCAAGGAAAACTTATGCAAGAGGCTTTGCTGCATGTTTCAAAAATAAACCTAACATAAAATAAATAACGGATATATAAAATAGTGGATTATACTAGACAGATTTGTGCATTTGTGCCTCACTGAAGTACTTATAAAAGAAAGATGATCTAACTGAATTCAACTTTGATATACAGGATGCCTTTCAAATAGTAAGTTTAGCGATATTTTACAATGAGGCCCGTTTCACACAGCGATGTTCTGAAATATTTTATATTGCTAGAAACAAATTGTTTATCACCTTTAGCCATGGCAATTTAATACAACAGCTTTCACATCTATTCTTACATATTTAAACAATATTTTGGGTTGTGAATTATCTTCTATAGGGTCCTCTTTCACTGTAACGTTCACAGCAGTCCTCTATAAACACTGCAGGCTTACCAGTCCAGACAGGAAATTTCTGAGTCCTGATGTTCAGCACCACAGCATTTATAGATGTTCCTTTCAACCTTCTTATTGCTATGCTGCATCTGCTGAAGACTTTTCACAAAAATAGGTCAGATTTTCATAGGGCATCCTGCACTGACTGTGAAAATACACTACTGAAACTTAGGCTATGCTAGGGTTTTTGCTTTTTGCGTTTTCGCAGCTGACTTAGATACTTAAGCAGGGTGATTTTAGAGATCTGGAAATTGTTTGGGAGTCTTATGTGAAAACCACTGATTTTTCCTATGTGTCTAATTGTGAAAGTTTGTGGTAAGTTTTTTTCTCTATAAGAAAAAATTTGTGTTATATAGTCCTATTTTTGGTGAATATTCTGTAGATTATTATGTGTACAGCTTGATTTTGTTAATGTCATTTATGTAATACAGATGATAAAAAATTGATATTCATGTAGTTTTATTACTGCATTCAAAGAATGAGTTCACTCATTTTTCATTATTTTTTCTAGAAATTAATATTATTCTTAGTAATTGTATCAAATTCTTCTTGCAACTTTTGTAGTTAAAAAAATCATTATATCCTCATTAATGAAGTAAAACTAATCTGCCGTTCACAACTGTGAGTCTAAGAGCATCTACTTCAAAATACCATATTGCCTGTTCTCTTTAATGAAGGTTATGGTTTCTTATCTTCCTTAGAGCTTGGCTGCTTCTTAGATTCCTTTAGAATTATATGATGGGAGGCACAAGTTGGTTTATATTCATTGAAACAACTATTTTGTTCTAACTGTTTCTATTCTAACTACATTTCAAGGGCCAAAGTTTTTTAGCAGTCGTCCACATGTGGACACTCGGGAAGATTAAGCTGAATTAATGAAGACTGTGAATTCAGAAATCAGTGCTGTTAGCTCATTTTCACTTAGTTCATTGAATGAATAAACCAATCTGAAGCTACTTTAATTCAGAAAGAATTTTAATTATGAATGTGTAGTATCCCACACAGAAATTTAGCAATGTTTTGCTGTCCCTGTTAATGCATTTGCATCTTTAATATCTTCCAAGTGACATTTTGTGTGAAGCCATGAAGGCAAGCACGTATCTGCTGTGAGTGCTTCAGTGACAACTATCTCTGAAAAAGACTGAAGCAAAAACTAATAAAAAGGAAACATGAACATGCTTATATGCACAGTGCTGCAGGCTTAGTAAATGACTGAGTCAAGCACTGGTGTGAATAGCCGTGTCCGGACCTGAAAGGTTTTCATGTTCAGATAGTGCCTAAGATTTCATAAGAGAAGCTATTATGAACAACAGATCAAAGCAACAGAATTAAATTGTTACATTCATGCAACAGGAGACTGTGCAGATTCCCCCCAAATATATGCTTGATACCTATGAGGCAGAGAAAGGAAATATGAAGCATAAAACACAGTCCAAACTCACAATGAACTGTTTTCTTCCACAGTAAGAGAGACCTCTCTGCTGCCTGTAACAGGGTGGAGTACCAGCAAGACCTTTCTTCAGACTATTAGGGATCATAATGTATATTTGAGAAAATCCCATGCTTATGGATGAAGGGATTGCACTATAGCATACTGCTGTGTAGTAAGGTGTAGCTACTCCTTCTAAGGAGTGTGAGGTGTGAATCTCTGTCATTTAATTTTTAAACACATGTATGTCTTATGTTAATAAGAGCTTGCTATGTTAAAGCTTGTGATGTTCTTCATCTCTTCTACTCCAGCTATTTTTGTGAAGACATGCACACCTGAATGGACCTCTTAGCCTCTTTTTCAGAGGACCCTTGTACGATTCAATTCATTTAGTCTTTAAATAGTTGGATAGAACTTCCTAGAAGGACTTGTTTATCCCCTTTGGCTGTAAAGGGCATCAGTCTAAAGACGGTAAAATTGATGTTATCTAAGATTAAAATATCTAGAATCTCAGATGTATTTTAACAACCAATACAAAGTATTTATACTGAGATTAAAAACCAAAATACCCTAAACGGTGAGTGTTAAACCTGGGAGATTGATCCAGAGCCATTATCATAGAATCATAGAATGGCTTGAGTTGGAAGTTTGAGCTATTTCACTAGAAAACCAGGTACACATGTTGACCTATATACTGAAAGTAATGTCATATAACAATATTGATCAGTTTTTGCTCGTGCTGATCTTCTGGTCAAAGTGATGTAGGAAGGTAACTGGGGTAAGGAGTATAAAGGATTGTGCAGGACCAAGAACCGCTCTAGCTCTTTCTCAGTACCTTTCGTCAAAGATTGAACATATTCTTCAATAAGGTATAAAACTTTCTGGTTTCCATAGTTTCTTAAAGATTTGTTTTAAAGGCTAAATAAAATTAGGAATGGATATGGAGAGGTTTAGGGTGTTTATGGAAAAAATATGAAATTTCTCTTTAATTTTCCCTGTTTCCTAAGTGTTATTTTCAGCGTAGGAGAGGTTGTGGCATCTAGAACTCCAGGTTTTAAGTCTCCAGTTCTTATAAAGTGCTATAAAAATTGGGATGTTCCTGTCATTTTTCCAAATATGATAATATTTGAGAGAAGCTTATGTTCCTGTACACAAGTATGTTCCTACTAATGCTTTTTTTAGTATGTCTCACTTTCATATCCTGATGTCTTTAAAACCTCTGAATAACATATAAGTACAACAGTAATAGAAGAAGTAATAAGCTTATCTTATGTTACAGTCTAAGAAAACTTCATTTTTTTTTTTTTCTTTAATGAAACACTTCTGGAATCTATGAGTGTAGCATGGCAGATAGCTAATATTATTGTCTTCAGTTCACACAGCAAAGCAACGTGTTCTGTTCTACTTAGGGGAGAAAAATACATTATCAGTGCCTCCTGAAATCCTTGTACAGAAGCTGTTTAAAAGAAATGAAAACTAAAAGAAAAACCCAACAAATAGTGGTCTTGGTATAAGGAAGTCTCATTTTCTATTGAAAAGTAATAAGCATGGTCAGTTAACACGCTGCAGTACTGAACGGTAGAGGAGCAGTACTGAATGGTACAGGGTTCTAGACGGTAGCTAATGGAGAGAGACTGCATAAACCTTTACACTTATTTTTGAGCAAAAGTCTCCTGTATTTGCAGATTGCCACTATATTTTCTTCAATTCCTTGAACAGGAATTCCAAGACAAGGGCAACTGGCTCTCAACTGCCTATATTTCTAGCACAGGAAAGATTTGACTATGATCCAAACCAGTGAAGGCTTATTCTGGAGTACTGCCCTTCAGCCTTTTGACAGCACAGACTGTATTCACAGAGATCTTGGCAGTAATCATTCAATTTCAAATCCATATTTTTCTATCTAGAGAAATAGTTTTTCAAAGGAGAATTTCTTACCTGCCAGTTCAAGAGCTGATAGCTAGATTCTGCCACCTCTTCTGTACTTTTACTTTCTTACTCATACTTCATTTGCACAAAAAGAAAATGTTGGGTCAAACAGCCAGTTGTTTATTTGCTTAGACACCTATGAAAGATTTAAAATGAAAAATAACGTAGCTCGTTTCAGTCAATACAGTTGATTCTTTTGGATTCGTATGTTGGTAGTGCCATATTTGAGTATACAAGGAAGACTTCATTTTGGTGCTGAGATTCAACTGACATCTTTAACTATGCAGGACTTAGGCATCTAATCTGGACTTTTTGAGACTGTATAGTCAATGCAGAGAGACGTGTCCTACTTAGTGCGAGTGGACTGACTGTTTCTAACCACTGTAATCACAAATAGAGATAGTTCAAAGCATTTTTCATGGTTATCAGAAAGAAAGTATGGAAATGGATCACTTCTACGCTGTGCCTCAGGGTGCTGTTGTTGCAGGTGCACTGCTGTGCACCATCCTTAGGTAAATGTCACCAGAAGATGACCACTGAAGGTAAAAGAAACCCCAAGTTTTCTGAACATCAGCAGAAGCTCATTGATTTGCTTTACATTGCTTCCTTCTTTCAGATTCCACTAGGCTTTGAACTCCTCTGTAGAGAGAGCCTACATGGCAGATGCTTCAGCACTGCCATTGGAATGGTTCACAGTGACAGATACAGCACACACAATGTGTCCAACAGATGCTCATGACAAGAAAAACTCCTGTCTCAGCTGTGTACACAAATTGTAGTGGAATACATGAAGAGAAGCCATATGTAAAAAGATCCTACAGTTGTTGTTCAGATGAGCAGTTTTCTCTAATACTTCCATCATCTCTGGAAAGCATTTAGGATATTTGGGATTTGCATTGCCTTTTTTTTTTTTACCTTTTCTATCAACATGAACTAGACCTTGAATATGAAGGTTATAATTTTGTAGAAAGAAAACAAATTCTTTCTTTAGGGACAGAATAACTCATGTCCTAGCAAGTCTCATCTTCTGATAAATATGCAGTGTAATAAATTCTTTTTTCTCATTTATATGAGTGTATAAAATAATTCTGAGCCCATGCATTTGAACTTGTGTGCATCTGGAAGTAATGCTATTTCACTTTCTCCTGTCTGCCTGCAATGAAAAGATGCATCCTGTAGTCAGATTTATTTTTTTCTGTTGCTTACATGTTGAACACAACTAAATTCACTCCATTGGGAGGAGCTTTTCAGGAGTCGTGAGGGTAGATGAATTCCCTAACTATTAATTTGGAGGAGATAAACCTGGGGGATAAATTAAATCCGTCAGCTGAAATCTGCTGAGATGATAGGACAAAAGTGGAGATTTCACCCTGAAGTTAGTTACCATTTGGGGAAGATAAGCATAAGGACATTGTCAAATTGATAGACCCCAGCTATGGGAAATTGTACTAAAAGTCTGGAGGTCAGCTGGTAGTTGAAGGGAACACCTGGAAAGCAAGCCAGATTTCCAGTAAGGCATAATATTTTTGTTACCCACATCTGTCTCAAAGTATCATTGCTGTTCTATGAAAATTTTTGTTTAGTAAAATGAAAATACATTTTTGTTTTTACGTTAGTATTTGTAGTGAGTTCAAACTAATTATAATACCTTCATAACATCAGAAAATTTGGAAAATAGATAAACTTTCTACTGCAAAACTATGTTTCCAAACATAAAAAAAATTCAGCACCAATATAATCAAAATTAAAATAACCCATGATTAATCCACATTAAAAAGTATTATGTTACAGCATGTTAAAACTATCAACCCTGTGACATGTTTTTCATCACAAAAAAAAGAAAAAAAAAAGAAAGGGCACCAGGATAATAGTGACAACAGTATGTCCTCCTGTGACTGTGGTTTTCTGTTTAAACAAGACCACTTTCCTGGAACATTTGGAGATCTAACTCCAAAAGAGATTTCCAGCACGTAAACTTGAGAAAGCGAGTAGCCTAGTCCGTCACAGTTGCAAACAGTAAATGATGTCCAGTCAGCCAACTGCAAAAGAAAGGTACTTCTTCACATAGTGTATACCTAAATCATAGAATCTCTGTCCCAGGATGTTATGGAAGTCAAAAGAGTATCTGCGTTCAAAGAGCGGCTAGACATATTCATGGAATAATTCCTCAAGGACTCTTGGTAAAGTTACAATACAATTCTTCTTTCTATAAATTACCTGAAGCTGGGGGACTGTGCCCAAGGAAGAGAAGGAGAAAGTGGAGCAGTATATATTTTATTCCAAGTCCCTGCTGGCTAACCTTAGAGAGTGGCTGCTTAGAGAGGAGCTTCCTGAGTGGAGACGTTTCTCCGTTTGAACTTCTTCTCCGTGGTACTATACTGGGTATTTGTGAACAATTTTCTTCTACAAAGAGAAAGAAAGATATTGTTGGGCACTCGAATATAAAACAACTGTAATCTAATGATTGTTCACACTCGTGCATACACTTCAAGGCGTGTGTACTGTGAATCAACAACGTCCTGCTTCACAGCAGTCCCTCAGAACTAGGAAGTGAGAGCCAGAAGTTATAGCAGAAATGTTTTGAGGTTTTATGGGCTTCCCATCTGTGACAAAAAGATACAGACTTTTTTCTTTGTAATTTCATATATTATGAAGAGCTCAAGACTATATATTATATCCTGTTATTTCTCTGGAAGAAAATACCAGTGTGATTTTTTTCTTTCTTTCCCTCTAATCTGTCATCCTCCTCTGATTTTTCATAACTTTTTTTTAGTTTACCTTGTATTTGCACACCTTTCCCATCCAGCATTTTTCCCGTCTTTTTCCCATAGATTTCCAAATTCTAGTCTCTGTCTTCCACTTCAAGCCTTTCTTCTTTGCACTCCATTTCTTTATTTTCACTTCATTGGAGTCACATTAATCATGATGCAACAATGACGAAGTGGACTTTTTATTATTATTGTTTTTTTCTTCCGATAGCCAAAAAATAACTTTAGAAAACTAAATGAGTTTGTTTAGAAGTATTTTGGAAAGGAATCCTTCTTGTTCTAGGGAATTTTGGCAGGGGAAGGGCATTCTGCATTTTAAACAAATCAGAGACATAGTGTTTGGGTTTTGTCCCCTATTTGCATCTACATTTTCTTACTATAAATTCAAGTGACTATTAAAATAATTCATTCTAAAAAAACTGCAGAACTGTAATCACTATGTATGTGAGAAACCACTTATCAGAAGTCAGCATTAGTGTCAAACACTTACAGGCAACTATAGTTCACATTTCACTGCCCTGTTATGATCGAAGAGAAACAGTTAAACAAAAAATGGGATTCTGGGGGGGCTGTGTTAGTACCCGTTTGAAATGCCATTAGGCCATAATCAGTCACCTTTGTCCAACATTTCTTTATTCCCAGGTGTTCATAGCATTGCCAAGTATAACACCAACAGAAACAAAAGCTTTAAGTGAGCATAAGCGATGGAGGATTTCTCTTTTTTCGGTGGTCCTCCGGAGAGAGCAGTTCCTTGCTGCTGCTGCAGCCTAGGTTGCCATCCAGTGGAGAAGACTGTAAATTCTAGTTGTCTCAGGCTCAGAAAAGAGAAGCCTTCTTACTCACCAGCCAGCAGCCCTTTATTCTGCAAGGAAATACCTGTGGGTGGTCTTTTGTGAAAACAGTGCTTGCTTTTGTTGTTTTCAGTTGCTTTAATTTAGATTTTAAAGATGAACTAGCAATAGTAAGGAATCTTAAGATAAAGGCCTCTGGTGTTTGCCTCAATTCTCTAGATATTTTCTGGTTCTGACCACCATGTTATACGCCATATAACAGCCTAATGCAACGATGTAGCTCCATTTATATTAACATAAAAAACTGATTAATATGGCAGCGGATCAGAGCTATGATTTGTGACAGTGTCTTGAATTCCACGAGAAGATTACATTATTTTCAACTCTTAGAAGTTATGCCATGTGCTGTTAAAATCTCTTCTAATAGAAGCTTCATTTGGCCTTAGCCGTATTTAAACAAGCAGCTCACAGATTTGAGTAAAAACAAAAAACCACCGAAACCCCAAAACTAGCTTCCAGTTTATATTACCGAATTGTCTGACTCATTCTCTACTTATTTCATCCAAGTGTTTGCAATTGCTCTGCAAAGCTAATGTAGGCAAATGTTGGCAGCCACCAATATTTAGGTAGTGTACCATGAGGAAATACTCTGAATATCCAAGGGAAGGATGACAGCAGAGAAGGTTGCATTAGAGTACAGAAAAAAGCAAGGATGCTGACCACACTAAGAAACAGAGACATGGAAGACAGTGACCAGTAACTTCCACATTACAAGCAACTCCTGAGTAGCCATCACTCTGCCCTGCCCCATGAGCCCAAGGGTGTCCAGAGCAGAGCAAAGCCTCCCGATCTACTCTATTAGCCAGTATTTCCATGTTTCAAATTCTTCTCCCACAGCCTTTGTAGGGAGAGAGGAAAAGAGGAGGGCAAGGCTGATTCTGCCCATAATGGCTCATATAGGGTTTCCAAACTTGTCCTGAGAGGTTCTCCTTCTTTAAAGCCCTCTTCATGTTAGCGTACCTCTGTCTGTTACTGATGGAACCGAGTTGTAGCAGATAAGGTAGAAATGTTTGAGAATATAACCCTATGCTTCAGTACTTTTCTCGTTGTTTACAGTGTGAACTAAACTGTAATTTATCCTTTTCAAAGTAAAAACATGCATGAACTGATGCAGATCAGGATTCCAAAGGGAAACAAAGATAGTAGTTTTTGACAATATTTTTTTCACCTTGCATGTAGAACTTCTGTTGCTGCTCAGGGCTCAGAAACAAGAGAAAAGCCTGGGTTTGGAAGACACCTCTGGAATTGCTGGTCCAAACCTCAGTAAGGAGTCGGGGCCATAGAGTAGGCTATTCAGGACTCTATCAAGATAAGTCTTTAAGATTTTCAGTGATGGAGATTTCACCAATGTTCTAGGCAACCTACTCCAGTGTTTAATTGATCACAGGGTGCATAATTTTTTTGTATAGCCAGACAGCATTTCCCCTGGGCAACTTGTCCCTGTTGCCTCTTGTTCTGTCACTGTGCATCCTTGTGCAAAGAATATCTGCTCCTTCTCCATACCTATGTTTTAGATAGTTTATAAAGTGTGTGATGAGATCCCCCCTAAGCCTGACCATTTCCCAGGGTGAACAAACACAATTCATTCAGCCTTTCTTCATATGTCAAGTTCTCCAGCTCCCTAGACATCTTGGTGTCATCTTAATAGATTCACTTTGCTTTTCAGGCCTTTCAAGGCCCATATGTTGCTGTGACATTTGCACTTATGGTTTTTGGCTGGTTTTTTTCCTTCAATGCACTATTTTGAGTGTAATTTGGGAAAGGTAACAAAAGCACACTCTGAAACTCACTGCTCACCTTTAACATGACCCCTGTCATACTTTGGACATAGATCTGGGTATTTTTCTAAGACCAATAATTTTCTTAATCTATTTTATTAATTTTCAGAACTAGTTGTATCATTATTCAGCTTTCAGATGATTTTTGTTCATATATGTTCTTGTTGGACTAGATGACCCACAGAGGTCCCTTCCAACCCCTACCATTCTGTGATTCTGTGATTCTGTGATTGCAGTACAGCATAAGGTTGTGAGATTTGGGCTTAATTTTTTGGGTTTGTTTTCCCCCTGTGAGCTTATAATCACAGCTGTGTAAAGCATGGCCAGATATTTTAAATGTTTGATATACAAATGTATATAGTAAAGGATTAGTAGGATGCAACTGAGAAATTAAACAGTCAACAGCTAGTATGTGGGAGAGTTCTCAGAGAAGAAAATAAAATACCACGCATTTTAAATCCTGAGTGTATGTGCAGAAATTGAGGAGGAATTTTTTCCCTCCAAGTTATGAGAGTTACCGACCTGCTTTCCACTTGAAGAAGCAAATAGAGATGCATCTACATTAGCATTTTGATTTGGATCAGGAGTGTGCTTTTGAAGCAAACCTCTCAATCATCTCCAGTTGCTGCACTTCAGTTCATGCTGTGGGGCAGTTTTGGGGCAAATAAACCGGATTCCTTTCAGATCAAACCATAAGGTGTACCTGAAGATTGCACCTAATACACCCTAACTACTAATAAGCATTCAGTGTCTTGGGATTAGAGTAGGTCTAATCAAGTCTTCTCTCCCCTCCAAATACAGATATTATAGACGTTGGACCCTGAGCACCAAGTTTTTACAGAAACAAATTTCTGTAAATTTGTTGTTACAAAATTTAACTACTTGCTGATGTTGGACATGACTTGTTATGGCTCGCCACAGGGAGCTGTGTGTGTGTGGGGGAGGAAGGGAGGCTGGGAGGAAAACCACTGTACAAAACCTGGCAGATCCAGGCACGTGAGGGAAATTGTCTGGATTTTGTTAAAAAAACACAACTAAAAAAAAAGGGGCGGGGGGCATGTGTCCTAAATATATTTGTATTCAGAACATTGCCTGTTCATTATTCTAAGATTCATTATTGAAATGGATTATATATAACAATTAATGTCCTTTTTAAAAAAGAATCTTGCTACTTGTACAGAGAAGGGAATTGTTAAATTATGTGCTTGATGTAAAGGCTTGTGATTGTTTTAAATAATCATGTTTATAGCAACACAACCTTTTAATGAGGCATGATGAACTGGGACATCTACTTCAGTGGAGGAAAATAAAGTGAAACACTTTTCCTCCAAATAGAATACACAATCTGCAGTTTCAGTGGGACAATCATCATGTACAAGCCACTGCATTGGGATGTTTTTCAGCCTTAATTGCCCTGTCACTTACAATTAGAGGTGTTAATGTAATTGTGAAACGCTACAAATTACTTGTGGCTTTTGATCCTTGCACATTCTCAGCCTTGTCTTGCACAAAAAAGATATCAGAATGACTGAGATCTCGTGCTGAGTCTGTTATTAAGGTTTGCTTGTTTTACTCCCTGGGTACAGTTATTCACTCAGTGTGGGTTCAGTATTATGGGTGTAAAGATGCCTGCAGCAAAATGGCTTAATCCTTTAAAGCAACGGGAAAAATCTTCATGTATTAGGCATTTTTCCTGAAATAGCTGCAGCTAAAATAGGGATTCATATAGCTGCACTGGTTAAAAAACTACTGTTTTTACCAAAGTTGGTATTAGTATGAAAACCTACAATTTTCACAGTTCTGTGTGTGCTTACTGATCTATAGGCATTTGCCATTGTTTTTTCTGTTATAATAAATGACTTGACATTTTTTAAAATCCTACCACTGTGATCATCTAGAACAAAGGGATCGTCTTAGCAGAACGACAGAGAAATTTTTGACTGTTGGAGGAAACATGAACTTGAATGTCGGGCAATGAGGATAGTGATCTGCTAGTCCTTTCATTTCAGTAAGCAGAATCAAAAGGTTACCTGGTCCAACACTAGTAAATACAGCAAAGAAGACAAATCAAATGAGGGAATGAATGCTATGACAGTGCACTTTGTGGTAGATTGAGAAAAAGATGAAATGCAAGACACTCGTAGAAGAGTGGCCAAGTGCTCCTAGCTGTGTTGTAGGTTAGATTTGATTTTCTTCCGCTGCTGAAAAGCTACGAAGTGCAATCATTCAGTGGACTAATAGACTTACTTTATTTTGTTTTGAAACAGCTGCTCTGCATTTCTGCAGTCTTAGAGATTACATTGCTTTTTGAAAGGGCAAATGTCTCTGAGAGTAGGTGAAACTCCCTAGTCTTCGCTTCAGAGCTGGGAAAAAGACTCACTGTGGGATGGTTGCCTGAAATCTTGGAACACTGAGTAAATGGTACACAGTGAGGGGCACTTCAGTGTAATCATCAAGTGATGGATGACTAGGTAAAGTGACAGATCACCTGTTTATTCAGTTTTGAAGAATAGATACTGCTTAGTGAAGCAATTTAAAAGATCAGTCATCATTATTGGTTGTTTCTTTGGATTAACAACTGATTATTGAAAGCGATCATTTAAGATTTTAAATGGGATTAATCCAGGTGGAATAGTTTCTCCTTAATATCTTTTTGTTCTTTTACCTGTGCAGTATATGTATCCTGCTAAAATAAAGGTAAATTTAATGACTGTAAAGCCGGAGTGTTAAGATCTTTTCCTTCAGCCTTTGCTTATAAGGGGAGATGTCAGGATTTGAAAATATTTTCAAAATAGGAAAAAAGGAATGAAGCATTACTCTTAAAAGACATGAAACATTTTTAAAGAGGCAATTTTTGTTTAATTTTGAAGGCAAGTACTTGTTTGTATGTCAGGGCAGTTTTTAAATTACATAACTTTTCTTATCTCAGCCAAACAAATAAGCAATTGCTAAAATTATGTAATTGTTAAGAATCATAAAGACAAAATTGTTTACAATAATTAAGCCATGAGAAATGATAATACTTTTATAATATTAGTAACTCCTAAGACTTTGTTTTTTGCATAATGACAAGTATACATTATTTTAGAGATGGAGTAGACACTGAGGTGTATATCTATGTTCTTTGTGTGCCTGCTGGCACATTTGAGGTAGGAAAAAAGAAAATTCTGTAAACGGAAAGCATTAATATGTTCACCAAGTAGACTAAAAAGATTGTATCACTGCTATGTGCATAGCATATAAATGAAAACTAACATGGTACTTACCAACAAAAGTCTTATTAGATGGATATGTCATTCCCATATATGTGTGTTTGAGTATGTGTATCAACTTAGCATGATATTAAAGACCAAGTAGCAAATTTGTCTGACCTACAGAATGTAGGAATTAAAATTGCCTAGCACTGTAACATTTTATATTGTCACAGTTTGTTTTTCAGTGTTTCTTAGCTATAGAAAGTATTTTGAGAGCCAGACGGCAACAATAACAGTATCACCATAAATATACTTTGTGAAATATTTTTCATACTGGAGGGAAATTTTTCCCAAACTGGCATCTCTGCATGCCTGGACCATGAGAGAAAAAGAAAGCAGAACCTCTTTCTGTTCTAAACTATCTTGAGAATGAAGCTTTCATGTCTCCTACTGTAGGACATTACATCTCTAGCCTAGTGAGAGAAGTGGACTAAGAGCCTAAAAAAGCTACATTTTAATACTGCCACAACAAGGCTGTTTAAGTGCTTCAGTTCCTGGCCTGCAAACACTGGGAATAATGGAAAATGGTTTTAACCTGTGCTTTAGACCTGTGACTTTGGGCTTTTTCCCAGGCTGATCTTAGTCTTCCTAAATAGCAAATAGAGCTGGACAGATTCTGCAGAAAAGGTGACTGGGAAGCCCTGAATTAAGCTTCTTCTCTAAGCCGCTCTTTTGAAGAAGCACCTACTTCTCTCCCATGGTAACGTTGGAAGCCTCGCCCAAATCCCCATGGTTCGTCTTTCTTGCAGGCTTCCTTTCCCTTGACTTTGTCATCAGCTTAAACTGAGATGACGAAAAGGCATTTTGGAAGGTAAATGCAGTCAGAAGAATACTGCTGAAATCAAAGGAAATGCTTATGTGTGTAACCACACACAAAAAAAGTGCTTGCAAAGCTGGGGTGTTAGATAACGCAGTCTCTGAGGAAAAAGCGCTCTGTTCGGCAGAGTTATTTGTTAAGTAAATAGTAACCATCAGGCTCTACTTCTGCAACCAATAACTGTAGTATTTCTTTTCATGTTTGTGTTTAGATAAAAATATATTTATTCTTCAGCTCTTGCAAAGATTGACTGAAACTTTGAAAGCCACATAGTCACTCAAATATTTACATGTGCTTTTCACCAGAGGATGACAGTTTGACCTTTATGTAAAGGGTCTTATGCTAAACAGAGAAAGAACTATGCTACTGTATTTCATGGATACAGCTGTATTTGCGAAGAATTTTCAACTACATCGCTGTATCAATGTGCACATACATAAAGACATCATTTCTGTTTATTTAACGCTATTGTTTCAGTTACACTTGACCTGTTTCTGCTCTCTAGAGCAGAAGTTGTTTAACTGCAGCATTTGCTTCCCATCTTGCTTATAGATATCTAGAAGAAAGCTATAATAAGGCGTGTTCAAGGGAAAGAAAGAAGGTAGATATTCCATCAGACTGTAAGAGCTGGGATTATTGTCAAATGGGAAAATCTTTTTTATAAAATAATAATTTTTTTCTATTACATTTTTTCTATTATTCATATAAATTAGCATAGGCTCTGTACCATTTTATTTTCTTTAATGAATCTGTAATTCAGCTACTAACCTGCTGACTGAAACAGCAGGTTAAGCTGTGGAAAACCAATGGCACCCTGAAACAGGATGGAAGATGTAGCATTGATGTGTTTCTGGACAAGAGCCCTGTGTTGAAAACATAACTACTATGGATGTTTTGCTAATGTAAGGACTGGACAAGTTGATTTACCACAAAAACAAGAAAAAATTATTTATTGGTTTACTTAGTGTGTTTCTTATACCAGAGATTTACTACTTTGTTGGTTTATTATTTGTGCTCATTGGAGTCACTGGATACTGCAAGCAGAGTGTAAAACAACTAAGAACTAAGTCTTGATGTAGCACAATATCAAAGGAAAGCAATCCCCCCCCCCAAAAAAAATTAAAAATAATTAAAGAAAATAGTTTATTGTTAGTGCATTTTTTTCACTCAATAGATTTATTTACTTCTCTGGATTGAAAGGAATAATAAGAAAGAGTCATATTCATAAGCTTCTGGCCTGAAGTTCTCGTATTTACTCAAAAAATGCATGCAGAAGCACATTCTTTGTACTGTGCTCTTGGCATGTGCTTCATCCAGGAAGGTGAAACAAGGAGTGAAATTTTCTAGACATACCCAGTAGCTGAGTTGCTTGTTGACACAGAAGATAGTAAAGAAAATCTAAGTCATAACAAAATAGGAAATTTTCTGATTTCTCAAAAGTATCAGATTTATGTAGATCCGTTAACAAATGTTGGTCACAGTGCTAATCAAACAGATAGTATGAGATGGGAAGGTTTGTAGTCCTAATTGTTACACTCTGAGGCATCCTTTTTTTAATCTTGCCTCACCTCTCTCTTCAGATGCCAATTTCGTAGCTGGTATTTTCTTAGACTAATTTTCAAATGCTGCATTATTCGCATATAAGGTGGCATCTCCTAATCATCAGCTTTTATGTGTTGCAGCTACTTTTTTTCCTCGTATTTTTACATCTTCACATTGTCCACGCTTTGGGTATTTTTGTAGGATCCCTAGTGGCTCATGGAGTACAGAACAACACTAAAATTTTAAAGGATCTTAGCATACTGGAGAAAATATCTGAAAAAAAAATGAAATTTAGCAGGGAAAAGTCCAAGAAACTGTAAGTAAGCAGAAAGAAGTGCCATGCACTTATTGGATGAACTGTTTAGATAGTAGCTTTCCAAGAAAAGGTAAAGAAGTTGTGCTGGATCACAGTTGGAATATATTCCAAGAGAGACATGCTGTTGGGAAAATGGCAAGCATGTATCACGGTACGCCAAGCAGTCGTGTAGTTTCAACTCTGCTCAGCACTAAGAAAGGCTCAGTCAGAACAGTGTGGCCAGCCAGGGTAAGCAGCACGTGAAAAGAGCAAGTTCCTGCCAAGGTCTATAAGATGGGGTCTTCACACAACAATGTCAGATTGTGGCATTCTTGCAAGAAATTTGGGTCTGTTCAGTAGTTAACGTTTTTGTGTCATTTCATTACGATACTGACACCATAGATGCGGAAAAGTGAGGTTGCTACAAGGTAAAGAGGGAGGGATTACTGTGGGAAAGATACAGAAAGAAGTAACACTGGTTATATCAGAGGTAAATAATGATAGTTATGTCTGAGAAAACAGTGGTGATTTATGGAGGTTTAAGATATCTTAGTTTCATGTGATTTATTTTGGCAGCCCTCCATTCACTCCACAGTAAATTAAGTATCTCTGAAATAGAATTAATAGGTATAATGCCACTCTATGTAAAGGCAGAAGTCTTCCTGAAGTTCTCTGATATGCAAAACATTAACGGTGAAAATTTCTGTATTTTGGTAGTCAGTTATTATTCTACAGGCTTTTGCACAGGTTGGAAAAGTCTTTATCTGACTTAGGATAAAAATCAGTTATTTCTTCATATTTTCTTTGCAAGAGAAGGAAGGTGCAAAAAAGTGCAGCAGGAATCCTGCACTGTCAGTGATTCCTGGGGAACAGAACCAGAAGTCGTTTGGAGTTAGCCATGGCTCAGGGATTTTACAGCTATATAGTAGGTGAGTACCCTGAGATCATCACACGGTCATAGGACAGCTGAAGTGGCCTCTGGAGAACATCTAGTCCAGTCCCCTGCTCAGAGCAGGATCACCTAGAGCTGGTTGCTCAGGGCTGTGTATCTCCAAGGATGGAGGCTCCACAACCTCTCTGGGCAACGTTCTGCAGTGTTTCACCACCCTCATGGTAAAAAAGTTTTTTCATATGTTTAAATGGAATTTCTTGTGTTTCATTTTGTGCCCATTGCCTCTGGTCCTGCCTCTGGGCACCACTGAAAGGAGACTAGCTCCATCTTCTTTACTTCCTCCCTTCAGTTACTTATATACCTTGAGAAGATCAATGGCTGATAGTGGTCTGCCAACCACTCCTCACATTTCTATCAGCAGACTTCTTGGGGGTGCATTCTGCCTCTCTAGGAACATCAATACAGATGTAAAAGAGTGTGGGTCCCAGTACTGACCCCTGATGAGTGCCACTAGTGGCTCATCTCCAGCTGGACTTTGTGCCACTGATAACAACCCTTTGAGCCAGTTCAGACAGTTTTGAATTCACCTGACTATTCACTTACCCAGCCCGCACTTCTGCTTCTCAATAACGATGTTACAGGAGACAAAGTGAAAAGCCTTGCTAAAGTAGAGAAGAACAGAATCTATTGCCTTCCCCTTATCGACTAAGCCAGTCATCCCATCATAGCAGGCTATCAGGTTGATCAGACGTGATTTTCCCTTCATAAATACATTCTTGAGAGTGGAGTGATACCTGCCAGCTCCCTCAGAACCCATGGGTTCATCCCGTCAGGGCCCATGGACTTCCGTGTATGTCCAGTTTGTTTAACTGTTCTCTAATCTGTTCCTCCTCCACTGACGGTACGTCGTCTTTGCTCTAGATTTTTCCATGGGCCTCAAAGACCTGGGATTGCAGAAGGCCAGTGTTACCAGTAAAGTTCAAGGTAAAGGTAGCGTTGAGGACCTTGACTTTTTCCATGTCCTTTATTACCAGGTCCTCTGCCCCATTCAGCAGCAGGCCCACATTTTCCCTAGGCTTTCTTCTGTTATTGATGTACTTGTAAAAGCTTTCCATGTTGCCCTTTATGACTCTCTCCAGATTCAACACCAGGTGGGTTTTGACTCTCTTACGCCCATCCCTGCACCCCATATCTATATTCCTCCTTGGTGACCTGACCCTGCCTCCACCTTTTACAGACTTTCTTTTCATGTTTGAGTGTAGTCAGGTGCTCCTTGTTCATGCACGTAGGCCTGCTGCCACACACATCTACATATCTGCGCTTTTTCCTGCCTGCCACAGCATGGCAATAGTCTCCAGTCTTGTCTTTGCTCTAGCTCCCACTCTGTAATTTTCCCGTTCAACCTCTGTTCTGCTCCAACGCTAACGGTGCCTTTTTCCACAGCACATTTCCATCCAATGACTGGACCTCACAGTGACCACAGCTGATCCACCGATCAGATCCTCAGGTGCTGGACTGCTTTACTGTCCTGGGGTTTCATCAGGCCACAGCACCATGTTGTACACGTCACCCTACTCCAAGGATTTTGGCAGCCAACCAGGGGTGTTGGACCTTCTGCTTTCTGATTCTGCTCAGTCCATTGGTTTCTTACACAAGGAGATGGCCTGTTCTTGAGCTTGGAGGATGTGATTCTTGAAAATCAACCAGCTTTCCTGGACTTGTCCTTTCCCAATAATTGTCTTTCATGACAATCATCCAAGCAGATCTGTGAACAGGCCAAAGTCTGCTCTCTCTTCCTTTCTACTAAGATAAGCAGGGCTCTTGAGATTAATAGAAAGTATGTTTTAAGCTGCTTTGTAATCTTTCAGGTGCCATACATGGCAGCTGAGCTGCAGACATTGCTACACAGCTTGCAGGATGTTGAGTCTGTGTCCTATTTCTTCCTGTGCCACAATCAACCTCACTTTTAAATTATAGTTATATGCCTCATGTCCATTCCTGGTTTTGAACAGTGAGTCCATTCAGAAGCAACCATCTTCCCTTAGCCGGTGTGTTGCTCTGCTAAACTAATGAAGCTCTTTAAGGACATATCTTCACTGCTCGAAGGAGTGCAATACAGAAGGTTCCCAAGCTAGTGCCTAATCAAGCTAGCATGTCTGCTCTGTACTGTGTGGAGATGCCAATCACTGGCAACAGTATCGTTTAATACAGCATTTCTTAAATTAAGTCATGCCTACCAATGTTCTTTCTACTGTTGGATCTGAAGATCATATTTTCATGGTTGCAGCATTTGGTAGTTTATTGTGGTTGTGTGATCAAGTACATTTGATAGGGACCTGAGAGTATTTCTGTTAAGTACATGTACCTAATCTTGGGAAAAATACAAATAGCGTGGAGGGTAATGATACAAAGCTCCATTACTCAATTTCTGACTCCTGCTACTCAACTCTACTCTACTCTACTCATATTAATCACCTGTGACAGCTCTCATAGGAGTATCTGACACACAATGCAGGCAAACTGGGTAGAAAGCAATTATTTACATTTCCATTATGAAATTCTATTTATGTGGCATGAGCTGATACAGATTGTCTGAAATAAACCTATTTGGCTTTCTGTAAAAACAATTTTATAGCACTTCAAAGATTTTTCTTTGTGTTGTCGATTAAATATCCATTCCAGGACTCCAATACCATTAATTTCTCACAAGCTCTTTAATTAAAATGCTCATTAGTTTCACAAGAAGAGTAATTGCTTTTCATTGTATTGATACAGTAGTCATATGTGTAGTCAAGATTTGAATTTTGTTCTAAAAGCATAACTTCTATATTTTGTAAGCCGTGAAGGAAACTTGGAAGTGATTGATGTGATAAAGTATCCACAGATTAGGAATTTTTTCCTTAAGAGGATCAATCTCCTTCTGTTAAAATCCAGTCATATTTGCTCTTGCTGTCACAGAAAGCAACATCAGTTTTTCTCAGCACCTTTACTAGTAGTTAGATGGCATATCCACATCATTAATTTGACTTTTGGAATTACCATTGGTGGTAAAAATATTAAAAGATGGAGCATCTTTGAAGGCAGATGAATTAAAAACTAAAATGATGGAATTTAAATGTCAGGCTCCCTGGGAAAGAAATGTTAAAAATACTAACTCATGTGAAGATGCAATTAAACTCTTGAAGTGGTTCTAAGTATTTTCTGTGTGGTTTCAGGGAGTGAAGATCACAGAGTAGTGAAATATTACCTGAAAAATTCCTACCAGTGGGAAATTATGCCCAAATCACATGCTTGAGAATATTAATATTGAAGTTGGTGATTTGTCAATCTGTGGGCAACAGCTTTTATTTAAAACATTCCATCTAAGATATTAAAATATGCTCAAAAGATTCCTGTTAAAATACTTGTTTGTCTGAAAACTTTAGGTTTTGAAAATTTCAAACTCCTTTGTTTAGCCCATATTTTTTATGAATTTAAGATATTTTTGTGCTGAATTGCAGTACGTTGCTTTTTGTATTTTTCTATTATTATTTAAATTTACAGCTATAGGTTTGCCTTCATTCTAGAAGGATGTATCAATCACTAATTACAAAATCCAGCCAAACAAAAGTTTAGTCATAAAACCCAGTTCTTAAACTCATTTTCCTTACCTTCCCTTTACTAGAAAAAAATAAATTTCAATACATACTAAAATTTCCTGCCCATTTTCCCCCAAATGGTATTTATTATATCAAATAATATAGTGCAGAGAAGAAAAAATTGAAATAAAATAAAATACCTGCAAATTATAAATCTCTAGAATGTACTTGTATGCAAATGTGTATGAACATTGGGAATATGTATAAAACTGTTGTGAAACAGTTGCCTGTTTATAGGTGGAATAGCCAAGGATGTAAATTTAATTATTTATGCATAAAAATAATTATTTGTGCATTTATACCCTTATGCAAATGTTTTACTTGTTTTTGGTTAGGCTTGTAACTGTCAAATGTGCAGAATGGGGACCAATACTGGGTTCCACAAATTATTTGATTAACTGCGGTTTAAATACATCAGTTGAATAAATAGGTTAATAAAAAGGCCTCCTCGATTCTAAGTATCAGCTGTTTCCTGCCTCCCTGACAATACCATAAAACCTCAAAACAATTACTGATGTTGTGCAGCAGTTGCACAGCTGCAAAGCTATGTTTATATCAACCTGCAATAATTCAGGCTCGAATCACTGAAGTTTTTCGGACAGAGTACAGCTGGACATGGCATCACATGAGCATATTTAAATTATGTTTACACATACAACCTTTAATTACTCTTACAGAAACCTCCATAAGTCTGCTGAATATCTTACCAGACACTATTTGTTTTGAAGTGATTTGGTACAAAGCCAAGCTTTTACCAATGGATTGAGCAGATTCAGAAAGCAGAAGGTCCAACACCCCTGGTTGGCTGCCAAAATCCTTGGAGTAGGGTGATGTGTACAACATGGTGCTGTGGCCTGATGAAATCCCAGGCCAGTAAAGCAATCCAGCACCTGAGGATCTGATCGGTGGATCAGCTGTGGTCACTGTGAGCTCCAGTCATTGGATGGAAATGTGCTGTGGAAAAAGGCACCGTTAGCGTTGGAGCAGAACAGAGGTTGAACGGGAAAATTACAGAGTGGGAGCTAGAGCAAAGACAAGACT
>Ga0065711_1000657_pt1 | contig 89153 bp, 37 predicted proteins | sample Hoacrofraction12_FD_59098 | JGI IMG/M metagenome (GOLD analysis project Ga0065711, IMG submission 59098) | Hoatzin crop microbial communities from Cojedes, Venezuela - Epithelial fraction 12 v2 (version 2) | ecosystem: Host-associated > Birds > Digestive system > Esophagus > Crop | place... | reverse complement strand
AATCAACCCTAGAGACACTGCATCAACCGATACATTTCTAGGTGTATTTCCTAATTCAGCAAAGTGTATTTTTCTTCCAAGGACAAGCTTGTTTGTCTGGTAAGATAACCTCACATCTGCCTGAAAAACATCCACACAACAAAGGTATTAAATAAACATTAATCTAGAGACTAATTTAAATAGTTGTCAGTATCAGATACACAACACCTGACTTCCAACATTAAATTGTATTATATGCTGTGAGTGAAATATTACAGATAATAAATTCACCTCAGATCTCTTTTTGAAGGCTATCAGTCAATTACTTGCTCTTCTTAAGCACCTATTTATAGTTCGGCTACTGCCTCTGCTTCCTTAGTCTTGAATAAGAGAAACTCAAGAGAGGAATAGAGTTTTTCTTCCTTTACCTCACTCATCTTTTGTGCTGTACACCAATACTTAAATTATATAAGATGTCTCTTATCAACCTCAGTGCATCCCTGCTAACCGAACTGAACTCAGACGTAGGAGTTTTAAGCTCTCAATGAGTTTCAATATTTGGATTAAGAAGTTGCAGTCTTAATCAGAGAACCTTTCCCCTACCTATTGCAAACCAGGACTGAACCCACCAATGCCATGCCCTACAGTACTGATATTACCATCTCTATTTCTGATCATTCGTGGCTTCATCACAGGTTCAGTACAGGCAATGTGCAGAATGAACTTGAAGAACATATCCCAATATGCCGCAGGATACTGTCAGAGATGAGACGCATCAGATTCGGCACAGGGAGATATTTATCTCTACCATAACATAACAGTTCAGAAACTACGTTGCATACCTCTACTCAGGAATAGTAGGTATGAAATTTTATACTTCTAAAAAGTCATGATGGTTAGTAATCAGCCACGCATTGGTATCACTGGGGTTCTTACTTTGTACCGAAGCAAATCAGAGACAAAACAGCCTCTTAGCATCTATTTAGCAACCTGGGGATGAAGGGGTTAAATACTGTGCAAATTCCTCCAACATCAGTTGAACAGGGGACCAATGTAATCCAACTGATATCGCTGGGCCAGGGCATGCATTGCAGTAAATCACTGTGTATGTCAATTGACTTCAAATAAGTTTCTATTCCATTTCATTTACTACCCCTGATGTACTTTGTCTTCTTCATGTGCCTAGAGCACACATTTCTTGCTGTTTACTATTCTGGAAAATGAGCTTTGTGAATGACACCCTCAGAGCATTTGAAATGCACTTTATTTTAAAGGCAGCAGCATTTGAGCATCCTTGAAACTGCAGGATTTTTTTCATGATAAAAACAAAATGTCAATACTGTCACCTTTGAGAGTCAGAGAAAATAAGTCTTTCATTCGACTATGTCAAGTACAACTGTAATTCACTTGAAGTTATACTTGGCATGATCCTGTCTTGCAAGTAAGGATGCAAGAAAATCAGATTTATAAACACTAGAGACAGACCATTCATGTTACATTATCACAAGGAAATGGTAAAAAACATTACACACATTTCAAACAATGCTGAAAGGTTTGGAAATCTCTCTGGCCTTTCACATTCTGGATCTATTTCATACCATATCTTTTGTGAACCTAGCTGGTATGAAAAGTACTTCATGCTTATACTCTTGTCTAATCTATGTAATAATCAACTGTGACATTTGAGAATCCTGCATAAGATGACTGAGCTTTGAGTAACTTTGTCTCCATTGTTGATACGTGAAAAAATATGTAAATATTTTGAGCAAAAGAGGGTTGACTATCACACTAAGAATGTTTTCAAACATCATTACCAAAGTGTATTGCATGCTGAGTATGAGGCAATATAAAATATTACACACTGAACCTGGAACAGTAATCAGTTCCAGAACACATCTGTCCTTATTTAATATCTCTGTTACTTATAGCCTTCCCTGCCCTTCAGAAAGGCATGGTACCAGCTAGATGACACAGATAGGAGAATATTTTCTTCTAACTAGGCTTTTATTTGGGGGAAAAAAATGTTATCACTGAAACAGTGGTGAAAAGCAGGTTCTCTGTGTCCCTACTTACTTTCCTTTCTCACGCCGTTCAGCTTGGACTCACAGATCAGATACACTATTTATTCTTCAAATAGTGCCAGAACTATACAAGTGGGTTAGCGGACTGATGCATATGTGGCAAGAGCAGGAAAAAGCAAAAGAAGCTTCCTTTTACTCAAACACAGGCCAGATAGACGATAGTCTGACAAAGTACGCATTGGTTTTCTCGTGCAAACTTTTAAAATGGCAGTTTTAAAAATATTGGTCATTGCTTTTACCCAGTTTGGTTGTAGTCCTCTAATCTGCATTGTTTTGACTATATATGAGCATTCTCGTTAGACCCCAGGTTTTAGTTTCTTCCCAAATCAAGGAAATGAGCCCAGAGAGTAAAATTTGTGGTGTCACACGTACTCTATACTCACAGGGCTTCACCCAAACCTGCCTCAGTATGCTCATCTGGGAGCATTCCCACAATACCTATCCTTTTCAAAAACCTTCAGATTGCATTTTAAGCACATTTTGGCTCTTTTCTTTGTACTTATAAACAAATGTTTTCCTGACCAGCCCATTCCTATTCCTTGGGGACAACAGCCTTGATAAGAATCCTCCTTTCCTCATCAGTCTGACCCCACTGCTGACCGTCTTACTGCACAGTTCACGCTCATTAATGTGAACAGACCACTTGCCTTTTAGAGTTTGTACTGTTTGCCTTTCTCCTCTATTTACTGTTCAAGACAAACAAGCAAGACAAGCTATGAATTAAGAGGTTTAATTGAACTGCAACTCCATTAACTGAGATCTTCCAGGAATTACCCAGCCATCATTCACCCACAGCAGTCATCCTTCCTTCTGTCTTTCCCACCTAGAGAAAGGAGCTTCCATTGATCCCTCACAACTCAGTTTGAGCTTTGCATGAAAAGCTTGCTGCTAGAGCAAGTATCTACCTGCTTTCTGTGTCTTTTAGGGATGGGATTCATCTTGCCTAACTTTAGGGTTTTACAGAGCAGAGGATGTAGTTACACTTTCAGTGGGATGGGCAGTCTCTCTTTGAAGTCAAAGGACAGAAACAATCACTCCTCAGGTTGGATATGCTTTGCTTAAATGACTCCAATCTGTTCTCTGCATACCTCTTCTCCTGACAAGAAAGTGATGTAGACATTGATTTCAGGTATAGTTATAGACATCTGAGTCTGAAAGGACCAATCTCACTTGCGGGGACTCAAGCTATTATTTACAAATTATCTAAACCCCTGATAGATGATGCTCAGCCTGAACATTTGTCACAAGATGGTTGTCCTGCATACATCCATCCAGCAAAATGTTCCTGAATTTGGAGATCTAATAATTGCCTAATATTAATCAGAAACAAATTTATTCACCAGACGTAGATATACCCTTCATCTTCTGTAACTCCAGAACCCAATATTTAGAAGGTATGGATAATTCCCAAATTTCTTTCACAATAAGCACACGATAATTCATAGTCTACCCATCCTATTGTCTTCTTGCCCCAAATTAAGGCTGACAGCTCATTTTTGTCTTGATTTTTGTTCCAGAGCTTCAGATGAGTTTAGAAGCCTTTCCCTGAAATACAGTAATCATAATCTCATCCTAAATCTTTATCTGTCCTGATACTGAACTTTAAATCTCAAACTGCTTTCAGTCCTTCCTGTTAAATTCAACAGTCAATGACCCATCACTTTTAAGTTCCCATTTCAATGTGAGCCAGAAAAACTGCTGTCTCAGTTCTAGAAAAGTGATACCCGACTAACTGTATGAGCAGAAAACCTTGTTATTCTAACTCTGCTTTTATCCCAAGGAGTGTCAAGTTAGTATTTTGAAAAACTACTGCCTGGGTAGACCTCTGCAGTGCAGAAGTATTTCCTGAAAAAAATCACCCAAATCTATATTACTATAGATTCTGCACTTGCGGTTAGCAGTAGACTGTGGGTTTGCATTGCTTAGTAAGTAGCACATGCTTGTTGCTGTTTTATCTGTTATTATGGCTTCACAGTGGTGACTGGGATAAAGATAAATTCTATGACAAAGTCTCCAAGAATCAGTAAACTTTCAAATTAAACCAGATTAGTTTTTTTGTATCTTCTCATATATACGAAACAACCGAGCATTGTGTGAGTGGCACAGATTAACCTGACAGTATAACACAGCTGTCAGCTCAGCAAACTCTAGCATGGCCAGTGTGCAAACAGGTGCCAACGTTTTCCAGAGGAAACAAAACAGACCTGTCTGTCCTGCTCTTGGAGTCTTGCTCATAGGCCTGGACTGAACCCTCACTTTGAAAACAATATCAACCACATCAGCAGCATTGCTGTAAAAAGGCTGATTTCATCAGTGGTACCATTTGGATGAGGCAACTGGGACTCATCCCAGGATTCGTGCTATTAAGACAAAGTCTGTGGCTGAGATCTGTAAATTATAGCACTCAATAAATCATCTTTCTATGGTTAGTTTTATTTATTTGTATATGTATACCTTAAAGCAGCAGAAAAATTATATTCTGTAAATTTCTGCTATATGCATTCAGTCCACAGCCAATATTGAAAGCCAGATAAAAAGACCTTATCTCCCCAAAACACAGATAGACAGTACTGTCAAGAAGAGATGATTCATGAAAGTCATTTATCTTATACTGTACTTCTGAGAAACTTGGAAGGGTGAGAAGGTGCATCTTAAAGAGATTTATCAAGGTGATAATGGGACTGGAGAGAAATCTTTCTTTTTCAAAGTTCCAATGGAAATCTAACATTATTTCCTCCACCAATTCAGAATTTTAGGAGAATACTCAAGGGATAATGTGTGGGTTTGTCTATCTGTTGCAGTACATACAGTACATAGGAAGCCCAGGTGACTGACATACTTAGCAGTACGGCACCTGGATATGACCAAAGGTCTAAAATAAATCTAAACCCAGTGGGTAGAAAGACCACTGAGTTTACAGGGCTTCCCTTGAGGCTGATTATCCATGGCATCTCAAGACTGTGAATGATGACCCTCCTGGAACTTTCCTGTCCATCTTTTTCTCACAAAGATAGATGCTGAGTTGAAAACTGGAGACAGATTTATGTATTTTGATTCCCATTTCTGACCAATGCAAAATTTTTTATGTTTTTTTCCCACTGATTTTGGAAGAGGCTAAGCATAGTCAAAGAGTCTAATGCTTCCTCTGCTAAAAGGCTTCCATGCAAAGCTTTAGAAGGTAGCACTGAGGGCCTTGCTCGGGCTCACATCAAGGAAATAAGCCACCTCAAGCCTTTAGAATATTTTTCTTTCAGAAAGAGAGAGTGATTCTACCTAAACCAAACCCAAGTAATTTGTATAGACAGAGGTCACTGTGGTAACTTGACACTAACATTTCTTTCAGTATTTGGAAAGTGAGCTTGTTATATGCTTCTACTTCTCCAGCCTGCTGCTTTAACTCTGAGAAGGGTGAGAATCTTTTGTCCCTACTCACTTTGAATACTGAATTAAACAAGGAAGATTTCATGGTTTTGATCAAAGTAAGTCTTTTAAACTGTTCTGTTTAGGCTGCAGAAAGAAACAACAAAAAGAGTAATTTTTCTCCATAAAGATGCTGAGATTACAAGATTGTTCCAGCACGTCCAAACCGAAAATAAATGGGATGCAAAGAAAAATGTTTTTGCAGCATTGGAAAAATCCTTGTTTCATCAGATTTGAGTCTGCTAGTGTAAAGGTAGCTGCCATGCCAGTTCCTGTCTGTAAGCAGAAATTCTGAGTAAACATGAAACCTTCATAGGAGCTTGTCTGCGTACTTCACCTTGTTACGCAGCAAGAGGAATCCAAAACATTACTACTACAGCCTTGCTACTTCCTGAAGCCCACATCAATGTGCTTCAGTACCTGCTGTGTTGGGCATAGAACCAGCTCTTCGACTATAGTAAGTAAAAAGAAAACCCAGCACCAGTAGAGTGAGCATCCCTGTGTGTGCAGATAAACAGAGGGATCCAGTTTCCAAATATGGCAATTTGGTGATTTTTTGCTTTAAATTGGTTTGCTAAAATGACCAGAGAGCAAATCCAACACTGGAGTATTTTTTGAAAGATTGAAGGGAAAGATACAGCTGCAGCCCCTTGTAAGCCTAATGGGAAAATAAGTTTCATATGAAATGAGAAGTGGATAATTATGTGTTGCCTAAGAGAAAGAACACTGTTCCCTCCTAGAGCTATTTTTTTTTTAACTTAAGTGCTGCTCGTGAATTTTTATCAGTGCAAAATGAGTGGAACAAAGGAAAACGGTCAGGAGAAGCTACACAAGACATCTGCATACAGGAGTAAGCAAATGCTGCAAATGAATGTAGCTTTGCCTGTTGAAACATGGATATTTTGGAGAAGGTGAAGTAGTTCTCTAGTAAAAGAGAAGGCAGCATGCTTATCAAAAGATGGATACATGCAATTCGATGGTTTTCTCCTCCTTAAGGGAAAAAATTAAGTGCTTTTAAGGAAAAAAATGCAGCCTAGAGCTTCCCAATCACGTTTCAAAAGATAAATACAACGCTCATAGGAGGACACAGTGGTTCCTATAAACTAACCGCAGTATCTACATGGGGAGATGAGGCAAAACAGCAGGAAGCTTCTTAATGGCACTTGAAACTAAAAGAAAAAAAAATAACAACAAAACATCCTTTTTAAAATATCACTTTGAAAACATGCAGAGATTGGAAAGAATATGAAATTCAGATTCCTCTTAAACTTTGATTACAGTGACAAGAGGATTTTTTTATAGGACAGACTACCCCACAGTCTGATCTGGAGGCAGTCAGAAGCATACGAGTCCAGCAAGTTACAGTGAGGACAGAAATAAGCAGGCTCCAGGTAGGAAAACCCTGAGGCAGCTCAGGGCAAAACACTCTAACAAATCAGCACCAGCCTGGATGAAAAGCAAAGGAATTTCTTGGCTGAACGAAAAAATGAGGCAAGAGATGAAGACAAGAAAGACTAGTCACAACCACTATGCAACTAAAAAAAGAAATTTTTAGAAAGATTTCTATGTTCATTTTGGGTCACACATTCTGAATTCATGGAATAAAAGACTGGTCAAGGTTGGAAGGGACCTCTGCAGGTCATATGGTCCAATCTCCTACTCAAGCAGGACCATCTAGAGCCGGTTGCCCAGGAGCATGTCCAGTCGGCTCTTCAATATCTCCAAGGATGGAGACTCCACAGCTTCCCTGAGCTACCTATGCCAGTGCTCAGTCACCCTTGCAGGTTTGTTTTCCTGCTGCCATACATAAGAAGCAAAGGAGATCAATACTTCATTACCAAGTATTATATAATTGACAATACCAATCACGTAAAATGAAGTTAGACAAGTCCATAACAGTTTCCAATGCAATACCAGCTCCTTAGTGACTACCAAAGATTTTTCTTTCCCAGTCTCATTTAAGCAGTGCCTGCTCCACTGCTCTTCTGGTTCCCAGCAAAGGGATCAGCTTCTCAAAGATGAAATCACTATTCAGAGCTAGAAGAGTTTTGCTCTGTTTACGATTTTAGGGCAAGTTTCTTTTCATAAATACTAGACTTGCCTGTTTTGAGGTTTGACATTTTATTGACAGCCATACAAGTTAGGTTATGCAGATGGAACAGATGCTGCCATTTTTAGGTATAATTACTAGTTCATTTCTGTTCAAGCAATTTCCCCATCATTTTGAGCACCACCAGGGCAACGGGAATGCTCAAAAGAACACTCCACTGCAGTGTTCTGCTATTTTAAAAAAAAAGACCATAGCAATTTCTGAGGTAAGGTTTATGGTGTTGGGCTTCTTTTGTTTTTTTTGTACAGTGGTGTTTTACCAAGTTAATACTACGTAGCATATCCAACACTTTAGGAAAGGTTTAATTCTATATCTTTTCTAGCTTAAGGTTTAATTCTAAATCTTTTTGATTGCTGTCATGGACTTAAAATATTGCCTTATTAAAACTTTTCTTGCAGAAGGGTAGTTTTTAGTGAATAACATGATAGAAAGGAGACCAGGAATCTCCCTGGCTTTTGCATAAACAACTGGGGATGGTTTCCCACTGTTCCTGGCTCCTTGCTGCATACATACAGCAGCCCCAAACACAGTTCCAGTGAGCTTTTGAGGAGTGCAAAAGGGGAGAGGAAATCTCCCGTTAGACTCGTGCCGGGCTGCATTGGTGTTTGAGTGGGCTACTGAGGAAAGGGACAAGGGCCTGCAGTCCATCAGGTCACAAATCCAACCCCAAATGTCTGAATCTCTCACACTTTAAGTGGACTATGGCAGGCAATTGTTAGCCACTTCTCCTTGCTTTGAGAAACTATCCAAGTGAAGTAATGTCAAAATTGATCATGTCCATAAGTTATTTAGGGTTTAGTAAGATGTTTTATCCCAGCTTCCCCATTGACTCCACCTCTGTGAGCTGAGATCCTCCAGGCTCTGCCTGGATAGCAGGCAGAAGATGACACCTACATGTCACAAGGCTACATCATCATTATGGAGCTTTCTTGATTAGTGGGGGGGTCTCTGAAGATATTAAAAATCAAGCAACCTGATTCCTGATGAATCCTAGCCCAAAATTCATGATCCACGGGACTTCTCAACCTGGCAAGAGACACCAGCACCTGATATAGCAATTTACAAATCTTGTCCCTGACAGGATTTAACTACAGTTTGCCACTGACGTCAGCCTCTGCTTTAATACACCTGATGTGTCATTTATGCTATTCTTGCCTCCCACATGTTTTATGCAAAACATAAGGAATATTCATTTTGCTGTTCAGTGACAGCAAAAGAATGCCCCAGCCACGGTGTCTGGTGTGTGCCAGTCTAGTCGTGGAAATAAATATACCAAGAAAAGCAGCCTGTAGATTTAAAGTCTCTAATAGAGGCATTTAATGCTTGCCAGAGGTACACTGCCTTGCAGTGGAACTACAGGATCCTCATGCTGTCACAACAGCTGAAACCAGTTACAATGCAAAAACCAGAGGTATTTCCTGCGCTAGAACAAAGTTTCTAGAAAGTCATTGTGTAACCTTGGCTATTCTTTACAGAGCAACCACAGTATAACGAGAACAAATGTTTATGGCCTCTAAGCATATTATTTTTTTCCTTTTAAATGCATTAACCACCTTGCAATTTAGATTTTATTGCCACACTTTCATTAGAATAGAGCTGAGTGACAACCGTCCCCTTGCAAATAGAAGTGTCCACATCTGATACAACAGGACACATTTTAATACCCTGTATGCAGTGGGTGAGATTCTGTAAGACATGCTCTATAATTACTGTCACTTAGTAGGAAGTTTAAAATGTTTGTTTCCCGAGCGAGCAGTTACTTTATACTTTAAAACTTATTTTCACTGATGGCCAGGTTAAGACCCACATAAATAATAGCACATGATCAGTAATAATATTATTAAAGAGACCATGTAATAATACTTACGCAGCAAGGTTTCATACATTTCAGGTGTATTGTGTTAAGTGGAAAAATGAACTGTGAAGATTCTAGCATCAGGGTTTCAATATTCATGGTAATTGGGTGTACACAATAGGATTTTACCTGTGTAAAAATTATCTTTAGGATCATGATTTTAGTGCTAGATACACACCTGATAGTCCTCTGCAAAAAAAACCCACCAAAACAAAGGGCTTTCATGCTTATCTGTCACATTGAGATAAAGAGCAAAATTCAACTAGTTTCAAAGGGAGCCTGACTGAGCCTGAAAATAAAGTGTGAAGTATTAGGCAACCGTTCATATTTATTGAAAGTGTAAAAAAAGATTAATTTTCTGTATAATCAAATCCTCACACAAGCACCCATTTCTACTATTGTAGTCCAATAAATGTAAATTAAATGGTGCCAGATTGATGGCTTTTCCTTCTGAGACAGATAACAGCCACAAACAAGGTTGTGGAAATGAATCAAACTAACTATGAGCGCAGTTCATGGTGTTTACAGAGATCAGGAAAACCCAGCAGCCACATGGGAACCGACTATGCATCAGTAATTGAAAAAACATTTAACTTTGCTTCGTTCCTCTTATGCCAAAAAAAGCTTTAATTTTGTTCTTTAGTTTTTTCTGAGTCTTAAAAGATTAGGAATGATAATGCAAGCCTGTGGCAGCCAGAGAAAAAAAGTCTCTCGTGATGGGAAAGTTTCAAACATTGACAAATCTCTGTCAGCTCCATATACAAAAGCATTTTTCATCCAGGCTGGTTTTTTGTGCTGCGCTGCCAGATGAGTCACTGATAGATGAAGGAGCTTGTAGTGCAGCAGACATGAAAACTGTTCTTTATTATAAACCAATACAGGAAATTGCATACAGAAAATCTATATTTAAAGACAGACATATAAAAGAGTTTAATGAAGCTGTTCCTGCAATCTCATTCCAGCCTCTCCAGGCACAGAGGTTTCCTCCCTCCTCTCAGCATCACAGAGACGCACTGACACAGCCAGCAACAGAAACACCCTTCTGGGGCTCCACTCCCAGCACTCCCAATCACTGAACCTTCAGAGAAGCCTTTTTTTTTAAAAAAAAAAACCAAACACACCTAATTTTCTGCCTTAGTAGCTGTTCAGGTTGTATATGAAAGGAGGCAGGGATCTTGTTCAAAGGCTGGATTACAGGGATTGCGCAGAATATGGCACTGCCTTAAGGTCTTTAATAAACACGTTGCTTGCCTTTGCAAGCCAGTGCTCTCAAACTGGAAGTTAACCATTCTTGCGCCAGTTTTTCCAAGGAGAAAGACGTAAACTTGGTAGCATGTGTGGCCCAGTCAGCCATCCATTGACTCCAGAAAGAGAAATTAAGTCCAAATTCTAGTCAAGCCAGCAACAGACTTCTCTTGACTTAATGAAGTCAGACTTCACTTTGGACTTCAGTTCAAGATCCATCACTGCAAGAAAGTTGAGGAAGCAGGTGGCAGCAAGGATTTGTGCCTCCCACAACCACTATTTGCTGCCCAGGGGACCAGCAGCACGCTGGCAACCAGCAGCTCCTAGAGCTCTTGACCAGAGAGCACAGGAGTCTGGAGCCCCGTTCCTCTTTGGGACGAGGGCAGTGATGGTGGCCTGCAGAGCTGGCACCGCAAACCTGCCCAAGTCCTCGTAAAATGGGAAGAGGGGCACCTGTCCGGGAGCAGGAGCCTGAGGACTTTGGCCAAAGCAGAGGACTTGGTTAAGCTTTTAGAAAATTAGGGATTTGTGACTCTAGACCTCAGTAATCCAGGAGATCCTGTTCCAAGTATCTGTCCTCAAAAATTGGCTCAGTAAAATGTCCTGCAAAGAGCTCAGGAGGAACAGTTGTCTGTGGAAGAGCCAAGCCCTGACAGAAACCCTGGTAGAGGGATGAAAGATGAGAGCTGCTGCTGGCTACCTCTGCCAGCCCACTGCTGGGACTCCAGGCAGGAAGAGATAAACAGGATCACTTAGACATTCAGATATTTTAAGATACTGTTTATTATATCCCAGTATCAGTATTATTTCTCTTATTTTCAGAAGGAATTGGCCGCTGTGCAAAATTAGTTGACCTAACGTAAAGCGCGGGGCTGTGTGTTGCTTTCTGTTCTGCTATAGTGCTGGGAATCAGAAGCAGTAAAGGCACAAGAGATCTCTCATATTCTCTCAAATGACCTTCAAGATCTGCTACAAGGATACAGCTTGTATTCTGATTAAACAAGGCTAGCCTGATTACCCTTTTTAGGGAACTTTTAAGTTTTAGAAATACACCAGCATTCCCTTACCCCTTTCAAGATATCTAATGCAGAAGAAATTCTAACAAGACTGTTCTAGTTGTCATACAAAAACAACAGCAAGAGCTGAAGCTGAAATTAGGAGCCAAGTAAAGACATAAATACATTTCTGCAATGCCAAAATACATGTTTCTCCCTAAATTGTTAATTCTCTCCCTTGCCATATTGGAAGCTAACTCTGAATCCAATAAAGAAAAGCATCTCATGGTAAATAACTTGCAAGTGAAAGAATCAAATCCAAAGTTTTTTTTTTTCTCCCCAACACAAGTCAATAAATGAAACAGCTACAAGAAGTAATAAAGAGAAAATATTTCTAATTTATGCAATGTTACAATAGCTATTTCCATCAAGTTACTCTGGGGAAATGGACTGTAGTAATAGATTCCCTTTAAATATAGCCAAGAAGGAAATCAATACTGGCTTAAAATAGAAATCAAAGCCCTCACTATAAAAATGTATTGCTGAATGACAGAGTCCAGATCCAAAAGGAAAGGTCAAAAGTGCCTGTGAGATAAACGTAAGACTGACTTCCAAACTATTCCATAAACGTACATGTTAGAAGCACAGCTCTATATGACAAATGTGAGAACACCAAAAACATTAGGTAGCCCCAACAATTAAATGCATTTCTGAACACTGAAGATGTCACACACACACACCACTTTCTTTAAGAAATAATTATTGTATTAGTAAAATATATTATTTGAAGTATTTCTGATGCTAGACTAACAGGACAAAGAGACACTCTCCAATTCACAGCCCGACTCTGGCAAAGGTAGAAATAAAAGTCAAACTTTACACATAACCTTCACATTAACAGAGTTTTCCATAGCCAACTGAGCTGGTCCTTCTCAAGGACACCAAAGCTTTCAGCTACCCAACATACTGAAATATATGGCACGAGTCCTCAGCAAGAACTGTTTCACTATACAGATCTGCCCTTGTAGACCTTGCTGCACTCTAAGGCAGACACAGAAACTCTTCCTAACCCAGAGGCAAAGAGTCCATTGTGCAAAAAAAGCTGTGAAGAAATTACTATCCATTTCTCATCACTTCTTTCACACCGTGAGATCACTGCTGCAAAGCTTGGTGGGGCTTTTTTGGGATGGCCACACACACATGTTGTTTTACATTAGAAGAGAGAGACATCATTGGAATGCCTTGTAGGCGATAGTGTTATATGTCCTAGAGAATTTGAACAGTTTTGCAAAATCTCCTGCATAAGTAGGGCTAGAGATGACCATGGAATTAAAGAAGAGAGAACAGGAGAATGGGAGAATGAAAGAAGAAAAAAGCAAACATACAGTTAACTTCTGTTAACCTATACAAACTAAAGTCAGCTTCTGTAAATCAAAAATAACAGAAGTTGAAAATAACTTTTAAGTTATATTCCTAAAACAGTGACTAGAAATATTTTTTCCTGATCTTCAAACAAGACAGGACACTGTGCCTTTGACCTAACACACTGGTAGGCACAATATTGATTCAGTACCCAAGAAAAGGAACATTAAGCTAGTCAATTGCTATTTTTTTTTCCTAACATAGCATAGGAAAACTCCACAGAAGTACCCCAATCAGTTAGTAGCAGTCTGAAAATCAGTGCCTTTCAGAGGGGTTTACTCGTGTCTGACTACCTTCTGGGGAACCTTCTGTGGCTTATTCTGGGAAAGCAAACATAGCTCCACCCTGGTCCCTTTTCTAATCTCTGACCCCAACATATCCAGACACCATCTCTCCACTCCAAGAATGGCATTTTTCACATGCACCTGAAACCTCATCATGTCCTTTATGGATTCTCCCCCTGATGTTTTTTATCCACTGTTTCAAGCCCACTATACCTAAAACCAGAAGTTTCCATAATCTTCCTAAAATCTTCAGTTTTTCCATCACTGTGGATAACGGTCATCCAGCCCTACTTCCCAGGTAATACCTTCAATTCTCCTTCTAGGTCACAGAGATTTTTATTCATGTCAGCTCCAAAAACAAAGGTTTTCCTTAAAAACAAAGGTTTTCCTAGATTTGCTGAGGCTAAAAGTTCTTTTTCAAGTACAAAAATTTTTCTTTGTCCGTTCTGAACTCTGCTGCACAGACCATTTCCCTCTCGCAGCCTGGTGGCTGTGACATCTATATTTTCACATATTATACTGCTTTCCTCACTTCAAGCTCTGCTAGCACTAGCTGATTGTCCACCCTCTCATGCTCCTCCATGGGCAAACTCACCCATCTGACACTGAGAAGTTAACACAGCTCTAAACCATCCATGAAATCTCCCTCCACCATCAGTGAGTCAAATATATAAAGACACATGACCATCTTTCTTGCTATTCTTCTTCCTTACATAACTCCCCCAAAATTTGCTAGGCAACCTCATTGTTTATTCTCTAAACCCCCTTTTTTTTTCCTCACCAGGCTTTTAAAAGGTGTTTATAGGAGTCAGCCTACCAGCATGTAATCATCTCCTATCATGCTGACAAACATCATCTTATTATCTTGTTTGCTCTCACCTGTCTTTCAGCATCCATCCTATCCAGCTCTCATGTGCTTAGACTATAACATTTTTCAGCAGGTGTTGCCTTTTTCTGTTCAAGAGATCAGTGGAGCTGTAAACTTTAGTTCTTCCCCTTTACTTTACTATGAACTTTAGTTCATAGTAGCCCAAGTAAATTGACTTTAGCTGCTCTCACTAGGAAAAAGACCAAAAGATTTAATGCAGGATTTTCTTAATTGAAGGCTACAGAAGCAGGGTAAATCAAATGCAAGAGAAATCACAAAATAATTTGTATGAAATATAGCTGGATTTTTTCATCAGAAAGCAAAACACATTTGCTCAGATAGAAAACAAAAGAGATAGAGGGTGGGAGCACTTTGTCCAGTTTCGAGCTGAGGGGCAAGAATTGCTCCTGTGCAAGGAACTCTCATCTCAGTCCCGTGGGCTGCTTTGTCAGCCTGGCGTTATGCTCAGCTGGCAAGTGCAGGTCATGCATCATCTGCGAAGCTATACTGGCATGCACATGGAGAGTTTCCCTTGATCCCTTACATATAGTAGAGAATTAACATTTTAAATTAGACAAAGCATAGTCATTTTGATAAGAAGGCTAGATAAAATGGATAAAACATATTTTAATTCTAGGTTTTGTTGAAGGTATGTTTTTATTCATGACTTGTATTTTTTAATTATTTCTGATTGCTGTATCATATGCTGTGCTATGCTACATTTAAGATTCACAGTGAGAAAAAACAAAGAAGAACCCTAATTTAAAAGAGATAGGCAAATATGTATTCCCAAAAGTGTAATAAAAAGCTGAACTTCCTGCAGAAACAACATCCTAGGAGTCCCTTCCTAAAACCCCCTAGGATTTTCCGTCTCTGCAGATGCATAGAGCTTTCTTGTCACCATCAGGTACAGGCCGTGGAGTTAAGCTGGTGCATTGCAGTTGTAGGTAGCACACAAATGCACAAAGATGTCAGTTCTTTCCAAATCCAATACTTCAATACCTCCAGCTGTGAGACTGAGAAACCCAGCACCTTAAAAAGTTTAGAATGCTCTTCACATGAAGGTCCAGCAGAGAAAGACTGCTTCAATACTGAATTACTGAAACTGAGTGCTGATAATATGGCTTTCTCAGTAGACGAGACTCAAGAACTATCATCCAGGCAAGCTCTAATGCCTATATTTAATCTTTTGGATTCAGACATACAACTATAAATTTCTCATTAGTCTCCAAGATAAGCCCTTAGTAGTTACAGTCAAAAGTACACACAAAATAATAACCATGGAAATCACTTTAATTTTCCAACTAGTTATTATTTCCTTACTTTACTATGAGCCGTTTCAAGTGAGAAGATTTTTTTCTTCACCTCCCCAGGTCTAGTTAGTAGATCTGAATCTCTTCACATACTCCAGGGACGTAATTCATTTCATAAGAAAAGAAGTAATAATACAAGTAATAGAATCATTAGGCGGAAAAAAGGAACATTATAATTACTGTCAACAATATAGATGTTCTTCATACACTGAAGTCCTCTCAACCTCTCTACATACAGAGAGGTATTTTTTGTATTTTTCTTTTGAGAAAATATTGAATAGATTACAAAAAAGTAATGTTCAGGTTTTACATATGCTTGTTTGGATTTTTAAGGGATGGAAAGAGGAGAAAGGCAGCCACTCTTGGGAAAAATACAGCTTGAGGCCTGATTTTTCACACATATCATCAAAAAGATCGTAGTAACGAGAAGTGGGGGGAAGAGGACAGTGGCTAGCAACAAATGCTGTCCACAAATCCTGACTTGCTCAAGACTTGCCTATAATTTTATGAAGTCTTATACTGCATTTAGTAAAAACAGGTGTTCCGTATGACTTCTCCAACCATTTTACCCCTAGACTGTTTCAATGAATATTGAAGATTTTCTGCATGCTTATCAATTGAAGGTCTTTGTAGCATCATGCTCGATTTCTCCTATCAGTGGTCTTCTATCTGTCTCCCACTTCTACGTCGCATCTGCCATGCAGACTTTTCCAGAATGAGCTAGCAAGTGTAATAAAAAAGATCACATTATGCCTCAGTACTCATGTATGATTTTGATGGCACACAGTAGAATATTTAGCTCCAAAGCTCAGGGATTTTTTTTTTTTATTATCATCACGGATGTTCTATTCAGAGCAGATCGAACTCTTGACTCAAAACCAGAGAGGTCCTGAACACTGTTGTAAAACTGAACCCCTGCAAAGTGTGTGGAGGAAAAAAGTGCTTGAGACCATTTTTTCTTGCAACTGCTCTGTCGCACATCTTTGCCTGCACACTCTAGAGAGGAGACATCCACTGCAATGGGCCTGCCTTGACAGCTAGCAGTATGCTCCTGTCAGAGGAGTGAAAACCGAGAAAGGAACCAGTTCCTATTCAAACAGCTTCTACAGATTGCATCTGGAATTATACCATCCAGGCCAAACAACTGGATTGTTCATTAAAATCATCTGATTGCCATGCACTTATCTTTGTGCTCACAACAAAAGAGAGAAAAAAAAGAAGAGCTGCTTTTTTCAGTCCTTTGTACTATCATCTCTTTCTATTAGACTCTGCCTATTGGACAGGGATTTTGCCATGATTGGTTTCTTTGACATGTATTTCTATTGCTTTTCATCTGAAAGGAGAAGGTGGCTAAAAATTAAGCGAATTGTTCATTATATAGCAACCCTTGCTTTGAGAAAAGGTTATTCTTTCTTCAGATTCTTTGATGCTGTGTTAACGATGTCTTTCCTTCCAGTGACTTTATGCTTAAAAGGCAAGCTCTTAGAGAAAAAAATTGGAAAATAAACCTTCTCCCCCTCATCCTTGCCATGAAGGTAATTTAAAAGATAACTGTTTTGAAGATGAAGTTGATTCCTGATAACAAAAACCCCCTTGCTTAAATGGGAATCTGCTACTGTTAGCAGATGATTGACATGAAAAATTGTCCAGCAGAAGGAGTGGCCAGACTGGCTGATGGGGACTTGCAACAATGAAAAACACAGCAGCAATCGAAAGTCAAAGTGACTCCACTGAACTATTTCTGGGCTAGAACCATATTTGCTTTGTTTGTATTTTTGTTTTAACTCTTGGTGCATTTAGACACAGCAGGAATGCAGGTCATCTCATGTGAAATTACATCCTAAAAAGAAAAAAAATATCACCTATCTCCTTGCTTCACTCATCCTCAGTCTGTTTGTAGTGCTGATGTTCTGAATTGTGGGAGTGGGAGCCATGTGGATTTTGTGGTGGTTTTTTTCTTCTCTTGTCTTTCTTCTATTACTGCTAATACAATCAAGTTTACTTGTTCTTACAAAAAAAGGAGACGTTAAAGGAACAAAAGAAAAAAAAAAGGTCAACAAAAATAAAGATATGCTTGGGATTACCATTTATTATTTCTTGAATGCTGCCTTATTTTTCAGGAATATGTATATAGGAACTTCTTGGTCTAAAACCAAGAACATTTTCTAGGCACATGTGAAATCTTCTGCTTCTCACCCGTAATAAGAAGGTCAGCATGCACATTAAAAACAGTTAAGTTCTCAGAATCAGGTGTTGGTGAAATTTAAGTGATGTATTATCTTCGTACTGTTTTTTGTCAAGGGATACTTTCATACTCAGCTAATTACTAAAGTCTACACAGAGCAAAATATCTAACAACTTCAAAGTGTTAGCGCCTATGATCTCATAGCAGATGTAGAAAAATGATACACAGTTAAGTTCCTTGACTTGAGAGGAAGAACATATGCCTGCTGGGTTTTCTTCTTATTCTGCAGCATTACTCACCAAGTATGAACACATTGTCGAAAGAAGAGGCAATAAGTGTTACCCAAAATGTCCAAACCCCACCAAAAATTTTAAATGTAGTCAGCAACACTCTGTGCAATTCTATAACTACACACTACAGACCTCTAGTAGCACTAAAATGCACTCGTAAAAGGTATTACACCTGGACAAGGTCCCGTGCAGCCTGCTGTAGGTGACCCTGCTTCGGCAGGAGGGTTGGACTAGATGACCCACAGAGGTCCCTTCCAACCCCTACTATTCTGTGATTCTGTGATTACAGACGATCTTTTAATCCTTACTCATACCAATCTCATCAATAACACAGGTATGAAAAAGGGCAACTGGATAAAGCTCTTAATCATGTAGAGTTAAGGCATTTGAAAGACCAAAATGGAGAACGCCATTAATTGTCATTCTATTTCCTCTACTCAGCTGCTCTCATCCTCAAAACCTTTATATCCTATGTGCAAAAGCCATTACCATACCTTATCAGGCTAGGGTGGGTAGAGAAGTACTGAGTAAAGGACACAGGAAAGAGATTAAAAAATACACAAAAGAAACGAGACATGGCCAGGAGACATTAATACTAATAGGCTGGACAAGGAACTCTGGAAAAGTCACTTCAAGAGCTGCTATGGTGCAGTGCAGCATGCTCCCAAGTACACACAAAATAAAAGGCCTGCGGTACGTTGCCTGGGGAGATGCTTAACTGGTTTGCTTACCCTTGCACTGGCTACATTCAAATTGTGTTTGTTTTTTACTAACAAAAAAGTGTTTAGCTGGCCTCACAACAGATTTCAAAAGAAGGCTTGTCATGGAATATCTTCATTTTAGGAGGTAAATACTACCTTGGAATTTTCTTTCAGTTCTATATACAATTAACCCCCAAGAAAATTTCCCTCAAAAATTAATTAAAACAAAAAAAGGACCAGAGAATGGCATTTTGTGGTGCTCAGCCACTGTCCTGTCAACCTATAACTAGCTGTCAGATTTGAGACCTCCAACACTCTGTTGCACAAGCAACATGACCATTGTACAGGATGTGTTTAGTGTCTCACATACAGTGCAGAACCTTCCAGTCTGGTTCAAGGACAGCAGAACACTGGGTGGAAGCCAATATCAGGGGAAGCCTCTGGACCATTGCCTCCTTTTTATCAACATCCTCTTCCTCTGGAGCTGAGTGTAGCTGGCTGCTGCTCCACATATACTCTGTTTAAGTCCTGGGGACATCAGAAGAGTACATCTGTTGCATAAGACATGTACAGCTGTGAGTCCACAGCGTATCAAAGCAAGGAAGTCCCCAGAGGTCCCAAATACTTGTTGAAAAACAGACCAGAAAATCCAATACTCATGAGGGTCCATATGCCAGGGTCACAAGGGACAAGAGCAGCAGATGTTTCTCATGCTCCTCTGAGGTCTCCCAGTCCTCCTTTCTTTCCCTCCATCCTTCCAAACTACTGACACTGCTGGAGCCACAGGGGATCTAGAGCTGCACGTTGTCCTGAGGTTTTGTGGATTATGGACAGACAATGTCAATTTTAACATTTTCCTCCAGTCAGTTGGTCATCTTGTTCTGAAAATCCTTTCCCCCCAGCTGTTTGCTGCCAAGGGTGCTACCAGATCTGTCGCTGTGAGGACTATCTAGAAGATGGTAGTCATTCCTGAGCCAGTTGGTAACCCTCAATGTTTTCAGAAGAGCAGGATACGTTTACCACGGTTGTCCTGAGCTAAGAGCCCAGACACCACATACATACTTCTAACTGGCTATTGATTAATTCTAGAAAAGTCTGAAAAACTAAAGCTTCAAAGTAAACCTGAAGTATAATTCTGAGAGATGTTTGCAGAAGTAATCAGAAAAGGTAAGAATTTTTAATTGATGACATTTTTTAACTCACAAAAATAAAATCATGAGAGCAAAATTCACTAGAAGGAGGAGACAGATAAATCAATACAGCAGATGGAACTGACAGGAAGATTATAACCACATCTGTTGCTCTTTTGTGCTGCAAAGTAATTTTACAAACCAGAGACAAACTTGAATGTAGAAATTCAACTGAAATTTTAGTCATCCTAAAATTTATTCTCAGTTCCAGAAGTTCTTTAAATTACTTCTACAGGATATTTTTTTTTCAGCTGAAAGCTTTATAAACCATCCTCACTATGGTTTTCATTTCATAGGCATTTCTTATTTTCAGCCTACTAGATAAAGATGACATAACACATGACTGAAAGGTTGTCAGAGAGAATTAGAGAGAGCAGGCAGAGACCCTCTGCATCTGACAAGCTAACATTAGGGGTCAGATAGAGGAGAATCGGTTGAGACACACATGAGCTTCAGGCGGGTTAATCAGCACACATTGTGGGGTATAGAAGGGATAGAAGTATTAACCACCAGAAGAGGGAAATCCTGTTCTTGAAGAATAAATATCAAGAGGGTTTTGTAAATACCATTTTCTGAACTGAAAATGCAGACGTACTTCAGGAAGGACCTTGTAGGAGCAATCACCCAGGAGCTGTTCTCAAAACGAAGAATCATCATTTCTCTAAAAGAACCGTCAGGTTCCTTGCACTTGCCTTATAAATGTGAAAAGCTCCAAATACCACAGTGTCTATCTTCATGTGACCCAAGTTACAGTGTTTCAGATAATTCACCCGTTCTGGTATCACTGGCCTTACTCTTTTCTCCTGAAACATTGTTTACAGTGTATGATAGAGACTGAAAAGTTTAGCTTTCTCCCGACTTTGTTACGTTCAACCTTGGTGCACAGCATGATGACCTTGGCTGCAGATGTCACTGTACAACTGTTCAGCCTGGGAGAGACATGGGGGAGAAAGATGAGCTACTGCTGTTATTTATGGTGAGAGTCTAGAGACAGCCTTGATTACAAAAAACTGCATCCAAATGAGTGCATTTCTCTGCAATTACAATCAATTAAAAAAAGAGGGTTCCTGTGTTTTAATAAAATGCTTTCCTTATGCTGTCACAGTCACAGCATTGCAACTAAAATAAGAATGTTAGCCGAATACATACAAAAACAAAATAAGAGTGAAAATAAAAGAGTATTTTGAGTCTTGCAATATATAATCAAACTGAGGTATGTTAGGTTGAAATCATGCTCTTCTCAGAGTTTCAGTACATGAACTCCAGGAACAGACAACAAGAAGAGATACCCATCTTGTGAAATTTCTGAAGTAACAGATTTAAGTAAGGTGGGACTCCATAGCACACATATGTCAACTTAGAAAAAGGAAGAACAGCATATTCAGATGTATAAACTGGAATATTCATTGGCAGACACAAGTAACCATTCCCTTTTCCCAGCATTAACTAGGAGTCAGTGTACGAATCTCAGTCAATTGAAACACATTGTTTCATCTACCTCAATTCTTTAAAATAGAAATGAAAAAGGTAGATGATTTTAAGTGTAGAAAACATGGCCTATGATGAGCATTTGAAGTAATTGGAATCAACTAGCCTAGAATACAGGAGACTTGAAGGAAAACAATAATAGCTCTCTGATTAAGAAGGGAAACAATATATCATGACATGCTCCACAACCATAGTATAGGTGTTGTTTTGAAAAACACTTTTTTCAATAATATTAAAATTACTTTTATTTAGAAACCCCTGACATTTAGGAAGGAAAGGAGGAAGACACTGATTATCTGTATCTCATTTTCTCCCAGATTTCAGGATTTATAAATCAGAAGCTGAATGAAGCACGATGATGACACATTTGTTTAGAAATTGGTTTGTAATGTCTCATCTTACCCTAGGTGGGTAGGGGATAGATTTTGTCACTTAATTGTACGTATGAAGCATCCCTCAAATAGGCTGCAAAGATGCAATGGAAGCAAGAATATGCCATGAAGTGAAAGGAGTAAACTGCAGATGCACAGAGCTGATTATAAAAGTCTATTCACTAACTGTAGCCAAGAGGGACCTCTTATGAGGTCAGTAAAATCTCACTAGCTTAAGTACGGCGTTGCATGGGAGTCAACCCTAACACTGTCACAATTTGTTATCTACTAAGTTAACTCCATTTTTAGAGTCCATCTTAGGACTAAGATTCAGTATATTCACTGTTATTATGTATCGCATGCACATCTTGGGCACTTATCTTCACATCCATACAAAGGTTCATTTTTAATACTTTTTTGCCACTTTAGGGAATCATAGAAAAATACATGATCATTAATCAGTTGTAGATACACCTGCTTTCGGAGATGGTAAGACATAGAACAAGCCTTCTTTGGGGCAATAAATCATGTTCTATCGCAGTAAAGTACTTCATTATTCCTACAGTTTTAAAGCTATTCTGTTTCACAGTACTTTTTTTGAAGTATTATCTCAAGGAATAGATGTAACTCACACAAAACTTAGACAAAGAAGACAACTTACTGCCAGGAGGTTTGTGGACTTGGTTTTGTTACTTAAAAACAAGATTTTGCACATCCTGAAACAGGTTTGAAAACCAAGAGAAATCATGTTGTTATCATTGCTACAACTACATAAATATTTACTAGTTATATACTTTGTAAAAAACTGAAGCAACAAAGGAACTCTAAATAAACCAGTGTTTTTACCCTCAAAAACTGAAAAATTAGGAAGTTACCTTGAACAAAACTGTGTCCTCATACGTGTCAGTCAAGTTCTTAAACTTTGGAAGAAAAAAAAACCCCACAGTGATATTTTCAAAACACAAAGAAAAGTAAGGATAGCTATTTTATTGCTCTGAAATCATCAGAATTTTACTCAGAATGTACTAGCAGGCATAAGGACAGATAAAAAATGGTTAAGTAGAACATGAGCAACAGCTGGCATCTACCCACCCCTTTTTGTTATTCAAGATGAAACTCAGCTGCAACAGGGGAGGGTTAAGTTCCCTTCGGCCAGTAACTGGTGGGAGGAGTAATCAGGCTGCTCCTTGACTCCCACCAACCCTGGCAATATGGGAAAGCATGCATTTTTGGGGAAAGATTACCTGATTATCTCCAAAGGTTCAAGGAAATAAGGAACACGGAAGAATATTCAGCTTTAAAAAAAAAAAAAATCCTACATAAAAAACCGCAAAGAAACAAAATATACAAAGCTGAAAGTCCCTAAATAGAAGAAGGTGATGGTGTCTGCTGTATTACAGCCAGGAACTAAGGCTTAAGGGTCTGAGCACCAGCTGACATTCATGTGATTTCCCTGATGCTTGTCCTGTCTGCAGCTGCAGAATGCTGCCTGCATGTGGATCCCAGGATTTCTCTCCTTAGGGCTGTCAGTGTGATGGACATAACGGTAGCTCACAGGACATTTTCTGTTTATTTCATGTCTAGCAAGGAACAGAGCAGACATGGAAAGTTCAATTGCTTTCTATTCTCAGTAGTCATACAGCCTTTGCCAAAGGACATTGCCCCAGTCATTTGCACATGAGCACAGATCCACTCGTCCGCTCCCCCAGATGCACCGGCACTTCAGCTCTGCAGCTTCCTCTGGGTGACTGATGCAGCAAAGGCTTTGCTTCCCTCCAGTGAGATGTACAAGAGAAGGGGAAATGCAGGAATGAGGAGGATATTCACTCAGTGGTCCAAGGTGGATTATGTTTTTATAACTGATTAGTATTGCTGTGCCATTGCATTTCTCATTAAAATCCCTTTCTTGAAGCTAGGTACAATTTGCACCATGTTTTCCACTTGTTTAAGCTTCAAGCTGTCGCTCAAAAAATTAATTTTAGTTGGGTTCATCTTTCCATCACAATCTTTTTGTCAGAGTGGTTGATTAATTCTATGTCATTGTTTGCTCTTTTTCAAGATTAATTGCAGGATGGGAGAATATATGACATTCTAGTGAGGGAACATATCATGTTATTGTAATTCCACAGTGCTGGAAAGCAACATTTTTCCCCCATCTAATTTCAGGCAACAAGTAAATAATGTAGTGAAACTGGTTTGGTCTGTTACTGGACAAATAGAGTTGACTGAAGGAAAGACTAGTTGTTTGATGAAGATTTGCCACCACCGCCCTTATTCCCTCCAGGTCCATTCTAGCAAAGCCCTTGAAGTCTGAAAGGTATCTTCTGAGCTCTCGAAGGAGGCAAGCCATGCTCACAGTCCAGATAGGCTGACCAACAATGGGCAGCTGTAGGGAAAGGTCTGGCATTAAAACAAGTCATTTTTCTGGAATTTTATGCTAACATCTAAAACAGCCAAGACTAATACATTTACCAAAGTGCAACGAAGGAACGAACATGGAAACACCACCAGCTTTCACAGCAGTTATTGTAACATCACGTAGATTCAGAAGAGACTAGCCTATGCTCAGTGCAATCCGCAGATCCTGGGCTCTTACTGAAGGCGTGTACAACCCATGTTTCTCTGCCTTGAATTTGTTTGGCTTTGGGGATTTTTGCTCCAAGATGTGAGCCACTGATAAATCACAGAACAGTCATTCATGAGCTGCATATTTCCCGGTAGGAAACACCGTGATGGAGGTTTTCCCAAGGTGAGGCTTGTCCCATTCCAGTCCAGGTGAGCTGACACCTCCGGTTTTAATGCCCTGAAGACACAATACACGTATTAGAAGTAAGGACAGGGAGCAGGCTGTAGGACACCCTTCCTTTAGTCTGTAATGGCGTAAGAGAAACAGGACTTTCTATTCAGTCAGTCTTTCATTGGCTGGTTTCAGTAGGCATTTCTTTCCCCATAGAGCTACTTTGCAAAGCATATTTTCAATGCTGTACTGTTGTTTGCAATACTGTATGATGCAGTCACACAGATCATTTCCTTGCAAACTTCATTTATTCAGCCTGAATTCCATTTCTTCTGCCTACTGATTGTTTGGGAGAAATACTATCCACTGGTTAGACAACTGAACTGATATTTCTCTGTTGTTTTTTTAAGCTGGAACATAGTCTTTCTGTTCTTCACACCATTGTATAGGGAAATAAAAGGTTTTCCAGATAAGTCTATGCTCTCCATATGTGTAACACTGCAAAGTCTTCTTCCCTCCTATATTGAAGTCGAGGAGAATATTCTCTCCTGTTTCTATGAGAGCAGGTTTAGGCACTGCTTGTATAAATTACTTTCATTAACAAAGCAGAATAAATTGCTCTGCATCATAATAAATTTATGCATCTAATGCAAAAAGACAGAACACTGCATAATTGCAAGAATATTCTCCATAATCTGTGAGATTTTTATTATTTGAATGAAATCAACAAATATAGACAGACTGAGAGAGAGTTTTCACAGTGTGTAGCAAAAGAAGGACAATTTTGTTAAAAAGAAAAATACTTTTTATTTTACCTTTTTATTATTCACCATTCATCTCTACTTTTCGTAAGAACAAAATGGGTTGTTTAGTATTATGGTGTTCAATTGTCAGTGCTCATGTGACATCATTACACTGGATTTTCAGTAGTTTTTTCTCATTCTCTTTTACAGGTTTTCTACTTGCGCTTCTCTTCCCCTTCTTGTGAACCAACTGTTCACATTCCATTCGTGGAAATTCCTCTTCAAATTTTAATTTTGCTTCAGTTGTATTGGCATCAATAAACAAAGACAAATACAATACAAATGAACTCATTTGAAGTATTTCCTCTGTGTGGGTCAGAGGTGTATCAAAGCCCTGTTGCCCTTTGTAGAGATGGGGCTGGGTGCACAGTGTCAGGAATACTTGGGTTTTTGTAAGCAACCTCAGTGAGACCAACGGGACTATTCAGGTAAAAAAAGGTAATAAGGCGTATCGCTCAGTTGGTGTTAAAACTCTGTAACAGAAGTAGAAAACAGCCCTGAAATGGATCTACTCCTAATAGTCTTGATCTGCATGGACATATTAATACAATCTGCATGTAAATCTGAATTGTGCAACAGTCACTGAAACAGATCCTGGGCACTGAAAATACCTCCACTTCTACAAGGAGATAAATACAGCTTTATTAATTATTTCTATTAATTCTTAATTAATTAATTCTACTTTTGTCTGCCTTTACCCACAGTTAAAAGAAAATTAATACTATATAGGAATGTGCTTCATTGGAGTATGGACATTAGTCAGTGAATGCTGTGCTGCCTATTTTTTCCTGAAAAACCCACTGTAGTTTATCCAAGAAAAATGTGTTACGGTGTTGGAAACATGTACTCATCTGTTATAGTTACGGTTGACTACAAACAAAATCCACCTTTCCCCAAAGCAAGGTTGCAATAAAGGATTTATAATTTCTGTAAATTGCATTAACCGTCTCATGAAATGCTGCAGCAGTAAGGGAAGCCCACTGGAGTGACTGGATTCAGCTATTGAAACAAGTTGCTACTTGTATTGGCCATATTTAAAGTCTTCCCATAATGAATTCTGCCTGCAGAGAATTACTGCACACAGGGTGAACGCATAACTGGCAACCTGAAACTGTTGTGTCTAGAAAAGAAGGAGGAATAAAATCCTATAAACAGACATTGTAAACATGTTGTCACATTAACAGCGTACAATTACTTCTTGATTTATGCATCGGTATTTCTTTAGGAACAGGGAACGTATGCCCAAGACCAAAACCCAGCAGCCTGTCCAGTTTCTTCTGTTTACTGCTTCCAGTATCCAAACTTCTCTATTTTGTCCTGTCTTATTTTGTGAGGCAAATCTGGCTTCTAGAATTCAGCCCACAGAGGAAAGTAAACTTGATTTACCTTTTCCAAGTTAGAAACATGTATACTGTATGGGGAACTGATGTACCCAATTGAAAGAAATCATTAATGACATTAGAGCATCAAGCCAGTGATTTTGAAAGTCATCCAATGACTTTCGAGACTTACTTTGTAATTTAACAGGAACGACATGACTAAATCCCATCCGGAAAATCCCATGAGTCACTTGGAAAATTTCAGTATGAAAACTGAAACTCAATGAATTAGCCTGGGAAAAATCTCTGTGTTCCTGAAATCCAGGTAGCAATGGTGAAATCGGGTCCTGTGTGGGAAAGGCAAAGGAAATATGTGAGATGTAGTAAGTTACGAAGAATAAGTCCTTTCTAAAGCCGTTTTCCCACAGGAATATTCAATATATCCCTTCATTAGGACCTCTCCAATGCTGCACTGCGATGTTCAAGGTGCTTGAATAATTTCTACAATTTCTCTTCATGCTCAGCTCTTTCAGCCTTCCTGAACCACACAGTAACACATTCAGGGGAGAAGATGCAATTTCTTGCCACCAGGCAGCATCAGATAATCAAAACGTCATCTGTGTTGTAGTCTGCAAGTAAGGAGAGGAATTAATGAGCCACAACATATACATGAAGAGAAATGTGTACTTCATTTTTAAAACTCACATTTTTCTCCTTCAATGAAAAGCTTTTCTTAAGAATTTACCCAGGCATCAGAATTTAAACAGGATTACTCAGATGCTTAAATCTTGCTATTTGTATAAGTATCTCATAGCATGGAGAAACTAAAGTTAATGCACGAATTGCTCTCATGTTCCCAATACACAATTTTTCCTAGTCTCGGGGCTCTTGGGTATTTTATTGAACAACGTTAGAGAGTATTAATGATGAGGTAGAATTGCATGCAGGAAGCCTATTTGGATATATAGAGTAGAGTAGGATTTTACAGAGGTTTTTTGCTCCCTCCAGGCCATAATGCTCATTAAGCAAAAATGTGCAAACGTGAAATATGCATCAGTAAATCTGATGTGTAATTTAGAGAAGTCTCAAAAAAATTTACATTTTCATATACCTCTGAGGAAGTAGGACACTTTTATTAGCTACTGTCAGGTAGTACATAAATAATGGCAAATCCAATTGCCTGAATTTCTGGAACTTGTCAAAGAGCTTAATAGAAAGGTTTATGAGAACTTCAAGCTTTAGATTTCAAATCCCTGGTATCTGTCAAGCTGCAGTCTTAATACTAAACTTCTCATCCTCCAAACTGTCTGTAAATTCAAAATGAAGCTATAAAGGGTTGTTAAAGGTGTTTATTTTGCATCTTAAATTCTATTCTCATGTTCTGTTCAATATGCATTATTGCTGGGAAGTCCTTTGTGGTTTGAAGTAATGTTACAGCTCATACCAGATCAACCTACCTTACTCTTCCCTAATATGTTTTTATTTCTTTTGCAGAAGAATGATGCTGTCATTTACTGATGTTATTTAATGTCAGTAATTGGGATGACTAGATCATTTTCTTCTGAAAAAGGCTGTTAGGAGATACTGATTGCTATATTGGTTCACTTAACTGAGGAGGCATCACCTGCTTTGGATTACAGGGCTGTGGTCCCAAGCCAGGGAACTGAGGACAGTGCAGAACATAATTTGATAGAAAAGAGCCAATTCCTGTCCTTGCAGCTAACACAGGAATGATGTAAACAACGTGGATATATTAGTATTCTTTGAAGAAGCCATATATATGCATATATGCACTCCTATACATTTATACACATATATACTATATATATTTGGTGTTACAATGGGCATCTGGCAGATAACGTAATTGAATTTAAAGCAAAGGCAAATGTCTGAGTAAGAAAACGCAGGCCTAGAGAAACCAAACTCTTGCTCTGCATGACCACATGACCCCAATATTTGAAACGACTGCAGCATACATTTTCAGACATGCCATTATTCAGGAAATTGCTCCTTGACTTACTGTTTTTTAATCCTAGTGCTTTTTTTAATTATTGGATAAAAGCACATTTTGTGATCAAAACCAACATAACGTTACACAAAATTTATGTTACTAAATTATGCTAATAATTACTTAATACATAATTTCCATACCTCAAAGTTACTATTTATGGATAATAAAATTGAGATAAAAATAACTATAGTAAAGACTGTTGAAGGTGCCTCTTTGGAATGTGTATCTTACTAAACAATAAATATCTTTTATTACATAAAGTTTTATTTCAAGAGAATTGTACTAAAAACTCCCATATTTCTAAGCTTTCCTGGAAACTTATTAATAACACAACATCCAATTTTCAAGAACAAAGCAACAATTATGGTTTTTGATGTATTCCTAACAACCACTTTTTGCAGCTCTTTAATTTAGTAAATTATATAGTCTCTGGAAATGTTTCAAGATGTTTTTAAGAGCTTCTCTCTTAAAAGAAAAGGAAAGTATATCTGTATAAATAGGTACAAGGTGGCATTTGCTAGGAATTTACAGAATAGTGGAGAAACAGCATACCAAGGAACATAGATAGAGTTAATTTTCTTCCCAGAAGCTGCTGTGGATTGGATTTAGTATGAGAAGAATGTTGACAATACACTGGTGTTTTTAGCTGTTGCTAAGAAATGAAGGACTTCCAGCTTCCCATGTTCAGCTAAGGAGCAGGCGTGCAGTGGCTGGGAGGGAGCACAGCCAGGCAGCTTGCCCAAGCTGGCCAACAGAAATATTCCCTACCATATGATGTCATGCTCAGCATATAAAGCTGGGAGAAGGAGGAGGAAGGGGAGGACTTTTGAAGCGATGGCATTTGCCTTCCCAAGTAACCGTTACACATGATGGAGCCCTGCTTTCCTGGAGAGGCTGAACACCTGCCTGCTGGTGGGAAGTAGTGAATGAATTCCTTGTTTTGGTTTGCTTGTGTGTGCGGCTTTTACTTTACCTGTTAAACTGTTCTTTATCTCAGCCCATGAGTTTTCTCACTTTTTTCCTTCCAATTCTGTCCTCCATCCCACTGAAGGTGAAGCAAGTAAGCAGCTGTCTGGTGCTTAGTTGCCAGCTGGGGTTAAACCATGACACTAGCATAGGATAAGTGAAACAAGATGATACCCAGCACACCAGAAAATGGTTAAAGTTCTTTCAACAGCAAGTTTGCAGCTTCAGTAGGCTTCACTGAAGTATCATGTAGTGACAGATTGCATAGCACAGCATTTTACCTCCTCCCCCCCCACACACCTGAATTCCTCTTGAGGTTAGACTACAGTCAACAGGAATTCTTAGCTCACAAAGAGGCTTTTGTAAGTGTCTAGAACAATCTTTGAAATATTCTTAGGATTCAGCATGGCATCCTGTCAGAATTAAAAAATAAAATAAAAAAAAAAAATCTATGTTCAAACAGAGGGTGAGATTTCTAGCCTCAACTTCATTGAAGACTTACCATTGCTTAGCAGCAGTAAGCTCCCAATGCTTGAGTCACAGTTGTATTTGAAGTTCAAAGTTGATAAAGAGAAAACAGGAAGGTTTAGTAAATTAACTTACGGCAATTTGCTTCAGTGTACAAGAACAATGACTGTTACTTAAGGTAGAAAAACCTCAGGGATTATACAGTGTATTGTATATTTGGTTAGGTAAAAGCCGGAGAATAAGCTTTGTTCTTACTGTCTGAAGTAACAGAACCTTGCACAAGCCTTTCTTGCTCTAGTCAGAAAACTCTTTTCTCGCACTCACTAATTTTAAACTAAAGTTCTCAAATTCCTTATCCACAGAGTCTGCCAAGGTGGGCTGAGCTATCAAACTAGTAAGAGCTGAAAAGGTTAAAAGTAAGGAAGATGCCTGCTTTCTCATTCCCAGTATCATTTCAGGTTCTTCTGCTCTCAGTCATGTAAAATACCTCAACTGATTGTGCAAAATAATGTCTTGGCTTCTCAATGAATATTCTGTCACTAAATCAACAAATTGCTTCTGATTGTTCTTCACGTGCATGAAACTCCAGCCCAAATGAACTACCTTGTGTCTTTAAATTTTTTAAATGACCCTTTACAAACTAAAATGTAATTGTAAATGAAGTTGTTCTGCCTTTCCTTCTGAGCATACCAAAGCATGTTTTGAAATATAGGACTGAAGAAAGTAATTTTTCAAAACTGCACATTTGAATCACAAGAAGCAGATAAGCCGTATGATACCACTGATTTCTAATGACTTTTGAAGCTGTAAATCCATTGGAGAGAAAGCATGAAAAGGAGGGGGAATACTGGCTCCATCCAACTTCCATCATTAAGGCAACTGGCAGCCCCAAAGCTAAAATTCTCAAACCAAGGTTTATAGGATTTTAGCAGGTTGAATTAAGGTGAATGGAGCCAATACAAACTTTAACATATACTCGACTTCATATCATCTACACAAATCAGAGTCTGGCTAATCTAAAAATATCTACCACAGTTTGTTGACATAGAAGTAATCATCCTGAAAGAATGGGGAATAGGAAAGGAGTGGATGAGTGAGAAATTAAGAAACACTCACGGAAGAATAAAACTTATCAAATATTACAAGACACTCTATGGGTTCTGGCCCTGCTATCATCTTTCAGCCTGGAATAGTGACTAAGCTTTGGTACCAAGAGCTACTCTACATTGGTTAGGCGCAGCAAGTCAGAGACTATTTCACCTCAAGTTACAGTAATAGGTTTTTAAACCAAGGTGCCTAAAGCAACACAGGAAAAATACAGGCTTACATGTCCTTGCACCAAGGCTGCACTATCATCACCCCCAAAGATGTCTTAAATGCAGTTACGCTGTAGAAAATGCTTCTGTTATTGAACTCTGTTTCCAAACTACCTCCTAAATCTGTATCTTCCTTTGCTAGTGAGGACATTGTCCAAGAAGGTTATGAAGGGAGAAGAGAGCTAATTAAGTTGTTTGACTTCTAGTTTTTTGATGTTTGTTGTGGATTTTTTCTTGGACTTTGACCAAGATTTGTAGCTGTGGGAAATCCCGTCCCGCTTTCTGGATAGCATCAGTATTCTTAGACTGCACTCAGAATTAAAAGACACCATCACACAGGCATCCTGTTACTCTTCAGCAATTCATCCTTTGTGCTTTTCTATGAAATGCTTCAGTCTTTTGCCTGTGTGTAAAAACAGTGTTGAGACATATTTGACAGGCTGTATAGAGGACTTTGCATCTTGATATTTATCAGTAACTGGTCAAGGGTGGGGAAAGCTCTTGAGCTTACTCTGAGCTTCTCCAAGGTGACCTACATCATAACCTGCTACACCAAGTTTGCGATCGCCCTGGATGCCCCTACATCCTCCTTTTCTTCCTGGCTTTACTGGCTTGTGCATGAGAGCAATGATACCGTTGCCCTCATCCTTTCTACCTGTCCTCTTTTTAGCACTAAATGCCCATAGAAATACCCTGAAAAAGTAATGTCTGCTCATCTGCTGGAAGACTGGAGAGGAACTCTAAGCATAGGATAAGAGAAATTCCCTACATACCCTGCTACCACAATTCTGGTGCCAAGATTAAGTATGATTTTTTTACCTCAGAATGCCTTAAAAATAACCACGTGCCTCTGGCATCTTTGAGCACAGAAAAGAAGAAAAGACAAGCCAGAAACAGAATATGAAGATTTCAAGTTCCATAAATAACTTCAAAACATTGTCTCCATGACTTGATTTAGAAATACCAAAAATCCCTCTAAGTAGAAACTATTTTATGGGTACTAGTAAAATATAAAATGGCATCACCTTTTTTTTTAATTCCATATATCTTGTGTCCAGATGATGGCTTTTCCCTATCGCCATCATTTTCACCGTAAGAATAGTCCATACTGGCCCTCTTCCCAGTACGGGTTTTGAGAAGGGACTTGGCCCCCCTTCAGCTACGGCAATGCAAATTCAAACTCACTCCCACTTCCTTGGGCTGGAAGCCACAGCCATATTTCTACACAGCCAAGATTCTGCTAAACAAAGTCTTACCATCCACAAATGAAGTATTACCTTCCTTAAAGATGAGGACAGCAATGCTACTGCTTCTCTGGTCAACTCATCCCAGAGGACTTCCCCTGCTGAATCTAGTGTCTGTACTGGAGTATCCACCAACCATCCCTTCACAGCTCATCGGAGCAGTACTGGCAATACATCTTATCTTTTCCTCCTTTGGAGGAAATTATACAAATAAACTATAAATTGCAGAAGAAATAAAGACCACTGGACCTCTGTGTCCTACCCTTATTATCCAGGAGTTGTTTTTCTCATGCAAACACCTGCAGGTAGCACTAGTTAGTAGTCATGATTTTGTTTTCTTGAAAAAATAACAACTCACACAGCTCATTACCAAGCCTTTTAAAAACAAGCGGGGTTTTTTTTCCCCAAACCTTTTGCTTTTTCCTACTTGTATGTAATTATCTGCATACTCAGATCAATTTATTACCCTATGCATAAGCATATTCTCTCTCGTTTTTCTTTCCCTTAGGACTTTTACATTAAGGTGACGGCTCAGACTGCTCAAATTGCCCATTTGCAAATGCACTTTGATCAAATGATGACTCAAGGAGACTCAAAGATTACTTCTGCAGGGAAAGACAAGGCAAATTGATCAGTGCTGTCACCGGTGGGAAACAGCTCCTGAAGGAATAGTTCTAAAATGCATTATCTTTAATGTAATCAAAGGAACATTTAATTTAATTTTAAAATGCCTTGCAATATTTGTTAGTGCTATTGTTTCAGGGGGTTACAGGGACAAAAGTTAATCATGTTGATTAGACAAACACTAAATTGTTTAATTAAGGCTATCCTACTTTATTTGTGTAATATTTTTCTGACTTGGTGTACACATAGATGATTTTTAAAACTGTAAGAGCACAGGTGTAAATAACCTTTCAGGATAGAGGTGTTGAGAATAAAGACATGAGAGGGTTGGTGGTCTAGGAAACTGAAGAAGAAAACAATGTTTTTCTTACCACCTCATGACACATTTCAGATTGAAGTGAGAAGAGGCTAGGCATGCCCAAAGCATGTTTTTTACAGAAGACATCTACTGATCATAATCCACCCATGGATTACCCAGGGAGCATGAGTGAAAATGTGGTGTATTGCCTAGACACTGCTCCCATAGCCAGTGATTAAGAGGAGCTTGTGGACTTCTGCCTATTTTTCTATTTTGGCTTTGCCCCTCTAAGGGAAGAGGATATAGCTGCAGCAGCGATGGAGGGGGAGAGAGTTTCCAGAAGCAAAACTCTTGCCTTTCCAAGCAGCAAGAGCTGCTGTTAACAGAGGGAGCTGAAAGCCCTTAAAACCAGGCAATCTGCACCTGGACCTCAAACAGGCAGGATGGCACATGTAGGCGGAAGAGCTGACGTGCTGCACACACCAGAGAAAGCACTGCGATCACATGGAACATGAGGCACATACGCAAACTAAGGCTTGGTTTTAGCAGGCTAATACAAGGCAGGCTTTGAATGCTTGGGCTGAGCCAAAAGAAGAGCCTGTCTTCTCTATTCTTAGGTATTCCCATAGGTCCTAGAAAGCAAAGTAGCATCCAAGCTGACTCTTCCTTATGACTTTCATTTCTGTGGCAGTGATTCATTATCCCTGCGTTTTATCGATTCCGAGATGATGAAGGCATGAAAAAGAGATGTTTCTGAATTAGTGCAAAGTGGACAGCTGGATTTAAATAGCTAAGAGACGTAGCAGGAAAGAGAAAGAAAAAAGTGGAAAGGATGTCTTGGAAAGTGAAGTTCCTGAAGCAGAAGACAGTAGGTAAGACTAGTGTTATTTGTAGGGATCTTCCAATGGTTATTCTTTATGTAACAATTCCCAGGCATAAAATGAAAGTTCAACCTTTAAAAGGGGAAGAGGTGGAGTTTGAAGAGCTTCTGTACATTCTGGAAACTACAGGTCATTAGACGTAAATCGAGAACCACCCACATCCCTATAATAGCTGGAGAAAAGATCAGAATAATTACAGATGAACACCAGGATTGCACCAAAAGGAAGATGAATTGAGCACCAGAGAGGTGCTAGTAAAGCCATGCCAGTTGTCTGTAAACCAAGTGAGATCATGTTCTCCTTGCCCATCCGTAAGCTAAGTTGTTCCCCTGAAATAGCATTAGCCTCTGTATTCCATGTTTCAGTGCCAGAACATGTCTCCTGTCCTGGTATAAAACCAGAATAAGTGCAAAGAGCTTTGCAGAGAGATTTTAGATTTATAGCCGATATAAGTAAAAAAATTTATATCAGTGTGATTTCCACCACCACCCCTCACCGATTTTTCAGATGTGCTTTTTTTTGAGAAACTACATTGTCAATAATTTGTTCACAGCCCTCCAATTAAATGAGCTCTACAGAAAGTTTTGTTTACAGCCAGCCTATACTCTTTTCTGATTTGTCTTCTCTGAAATCTGTTTTCTGTCCCTCCCATCCTCCTCAAAAACAAGACTAAAACATAAGCAAATTTTAGTGGAAAAAAAATGCCTATTCAATAAAGCTAGCAGAACAATATCAAAACATCAGCAAGACCCAGGATTTAGATGACTGATATAAATATTTCCTAGCATTGATATCTTTGTTTTCCTATAATATTATTGTGTTTGAATGTTTTCTCTTCAGTAACATGGGCAAAGAAAGTTATTCTTTGAAGATGTCAACCCTTGTTCTGGTATTGCTCACTTTCACACCAGTTGTCTTCTCACTCAAGCAGAAAAGTGAAAATGGAAGTAGCACTTCAAGTCAAGAAAATAAAAAAAATGCTCTGAACAAGGCAATTTGAGTAAAAGCATTTCTGTGCATCCTCACTCTGTTGCAGAAATAAGAAGGCAAACACACTCGGTCTGCTTTTCATTTGCAGCTACAGCTGTGGGCACAGCTGAAAGAGCTGCTCCCAGAGAGAGTGCTTGCATGGGATGAAGAACAGAAAAAATATAATATTAAGATTAATTACATAATAAAACTGAAACAAAATTAAGCAGACCAAAATTCATGTGAAAACCTCAGGTGAAAATACAGTTTCTAAGGGTAAATAACACTGCAATGTTGAGTACCCACCTCCTCTTGGTTCAGATTGTCCACTCGCAAAAAAAAATTCATATTTCATGACGTTTTTTCATGGGAAGGTATGGGAAGCTTATGGGGAACGCTCATGGTTACTGCACTTGGTTCATGAAAACACTATTTAATGAGACGTAACTTTATTGCTGAAAATACACGATTAGACTCTGGCATATGTGCAGTAATAGTGCCCCAGTTACAGTCTGCTATGAAGAAATATTTAGTTATAGTCTGCTATTAAGAAATATTTAGTCGACTCTAAAATCTGTTATGGAGAAACAGTTTTTTCCTGATTCACTTAATGGTAGCTCTAAAATTTTCACTGAAAGCTAAGCTTTAATGGATCTCCTCTGCCAAATAGCACTAACCACGTTCAACCTGAGCTGATTATTGGGGACACTGAAGTGGAAAACGCATAGAACCGCTTTAATATTCTGGAGCTTGATTATAGGTTTGTAACTAGTCATGCCACTTACTTGACTTGCAATGCAATTCCCTTCCACCACACTCAGAGTCTACGTAATGAAAAAGGGATTAAATTTTCCTATTTCAGGTAGCTGCATAATACTATGAGAGAATCTGGTTTGCAGAAAAAAAATGAGGGCATGCTTACCGTCTTACCTTAATTTCCCTTCAAGAATTCATTAAATTCAACAACAGCAGCTGCATTTACAAATAAACTGTCACTTCCCCAAGACAGTTACTCCAGAGCAGACTATATACTTACAATTCAGCATCATGATCATTTTGAGCATAAACAGATTTTAGGGGCCCTCTTTCTAGGAGGGAAGGAAAACAAAAAAGAAAAAATACGCAAACAACCTTTTTTTTCTCTTTTAAATGCATTAAAGCATCTTAACTTTTGCCAGGATCTTTTCTGAATATCTTGTGGCTGATGTCACAGAAAAAAAGTGAAAAAAGCAGCAGGAATTTCATCCCCTCTGTACTGGGCACAGTCAGGGGTGAGCAATAAGCAAGCCAGGTTCCAGCACTTCTTTGCAATAATCCTGGTTTCATGCCACTAACCACCAAAAAAGATATCTGCATTATAAATTTCATGTATTTCCTACTCAAAACAAGTACATTGCTGTTTGTTCAAAGTTGCACCTGATAAGTTAAGCTGAAAAGAGAACCAGAAAAAAATCTGTTCTAGAGACTGGTGATTTACAGGTGAGTAGCAGCAAGATGGTTACAAGGAACGAAAGCAAGAAGTGAGCTGAGGATTTTGAGATGGAGAAAGTAAAGGGTAAGCAGAGAGAAAGAAAACATTTCCTCAGTGGGAATAGACAGAATTTCAGCAAAAGTGCTCTCGTCTGTGCTACTAAGAAAAGACCTTGTCAGCGCAAGCAATGAAACCCCAAGGCATATGAATTTCTGGCCACAGTCCAATCGCTGACTCCCTGCACAGCCTGGAGCAAGTCACTCCAGATGAGGTGAGCAGCCCAAGTTCAAATGACACCTTGGCAGTGAGCCTACAAAACTAAGTGCTGGCTCCCACTGGGTGACTGCCCCTGCTTCTTGTGGAAAGTTCGCAGTCCGCACTACAGTTAGATATAATGGTCAAAGTTAGCTGGTTAAGGCTAATCGCATCAGTCACAACCTGCTCCCTGTCACCGAGTCACCCAGGCTGTCAGAGCCATCAGGTACTTTTGAAAAATAAGATGGATGGTAGCAGTGGAGGAGCAGGTAAGTGAGCTCCGACTTGGGACTGAAAGCAGAGCTAAATTAGATGTCTCCAACTGTTCTGCAAAAGCTCAGGAGAAAAGATGCAATGACTAACTTTTACTCAGAAGAACCTAGGGTGAGCTAGACCTGTAGAGATCAGATTGGAGGAACCTAAGTGGAGCTCTTCTCAAACAAAGGGAGGTTATCGTAAAAATAGTATAGGAGATGACAGGACAAAGGGAATAGCAGAGAAAGGAGTTTAAGCAAGATCTAGGCAAGTAAAATATTTCTTCGATACAGAATCATGCACTATTTGCTTTATACTACAATATCTTGGACTCCTACTGAGTATCCTGTCTACATGAAGTAGTAGAGCCTCTGAAAGATCAGCAGTTTGGCCGATGAATGTATGCAATATATAGAATAGAAAATAAAATACAAAAAAAGTGAGCAAGCCTTTCTTCAGACAGGGAAGTGCTTTCCCATTTAATGTAACAGATCATCTTCTAAATCACACCTATCGAAGAACACTTCCATCACACATAAATAATTGAAACTAGGGATTGTCTCTGCAGCATGGACTGCTCCCCTTTAAGTGTCACCAGTTACAGTTTAGGGTTAAAATTAAAAAAACTGTTGACCCTTTTTCCACTTGTTTTTACACATTTTCTACCACCACAGCATCCAGATTTAGGATGCTTAATGTTTATTCCAGCTTTAATTTTCTCCACAAATTCTTCATCTCCGTAGCACATTAAGGGAGCAGATGCGTCCCTGGGAAGGTTTCCAGACTGATTTTGAAGAAAATGAGAGCTCCAATACTTCCTGAGCTGAGTTTTCTGATCAATGATAATACCACACATAAGATCAAAGAAAAGCTTGGAGTAAACATCCGATGTTTAGAGCTGTACAAAATGTTTAGGATGCAGATGGTTTCTGTACCTCCCCAGGGACTCCTGCTGAAGGTATAAACCTCTGATCTCCATCTTTGATTACCACGCAGATCAACTATATTGCTTTATCACTCTATGCAGCTGAATGCTCTGCATTCCTGTATCGTAACTTATGTTTATACTTCTTTTCAAACATTAGGAAAAACCTTTAAAAAAATAATCCATGTAAATGTTCTATGACTAATATTGTTAAACTAGTGTGTTATGACCCAAAGTATTTTCTACAAAGACCTGGCTTTTATCTCTGTTTTGTGGCATCCAAACAGCAAATCCCAATACTTCATCTCTGCTTTGCTGGGCACTGCAACAAAGGGAAATACGAGCTCCTTTGCTCTTAGTGCAGGTCCAAACCAACCGTCGCAGAGTATTTCAAACACTAGGCTATTCATCTGTTCGGCTTATTGTGACTCCCACTAATTTTCATGGGGTTAATGAGCATAGAAAGTACATTTCAGGAAATTCAATTACAAAATCAAGCTGACCATGGTACATCTGACTATGTAAAGTAAATTTAATCCTTTATGTGTAGGCAAACAAGAGCTTCAGGCAGGGATGGGGATTAATCTCAGAGGGGGTACGTAAAAGCAGACGGAGATGGCAAGTTCTAATATACCTCTGCATAACTGCAGGTTTTAGAACAAAGCTCAGTGAATCAGGTACATCAGGTAGAACAGTACAAACAGATGCTTTAAATGCTACTAACACAAGCAAGCATAAACTTAAATTAATAAGCCCAAACTCTGCATTTTCTAATATCTACAGTAGTATCTTACTTCAGTGGCCAATTGCCCTTTTCTCAGCATGAATCCTTGCTGTTTACTGGAAAAAATGTATTGCTTGTGAAGGCTGTTTTGTTTTTAATCATGTGGATAAAGCCTGTGAGGAAATTGTAATATAAGTCGTAATTCATTCATTTTATTTCAACTCTAGAATTTATTCTGGCTGAGAGATTGGCCCCGACAGCTTTCATTTCATGCTTGTAATTTTATATTTCCCCTAGTACAGAGTAAAGCACCATTTTTGTTACTCTTGAAGTTATTATTGCCGTTTTAAGACCAAAACTGCAAATAAAAAGGGAATGGTTTCATTGATAATACAAGAAATATAATAATGCAGAGAAAAATGTTTTTTAAATATTTCACGTGTGTTCTTTCCCTCAAAAGTAGAGTTCATTATACAGTATAAAGTAATATTACTGAACTACATAACTAGAGCTTTCAGCAGAGCCCTGAAGGCCAGATCTTGCAGCTCTACCACATAGCAGCTGAATAAAAAAAAAAAAAAAGAGAAGAAAAGGAAAGGAAATGCTGCAGTTTCACTAGGAAAAAGAAGGGATTACTAGGCTCTTGTGTGCAAAACTTGTATCCAGAAAGTCTAAGTTCATACCCCATGAAATGTTTTGAACACTGGCTTTTGGAAACAGCTATCAACTGATGAAGCCAATGTGCCAAAGTCAGAGAGAGCTCTCATACCTAGTAAGGACGACTCTGCTGATCATGGTAGTGGAGGTTTATATTTCAGTGTAAAAAGTAATCTCAGTGTCACAAGATTTCCCCATTCCACTTTGGAACAAAAGCAAGAGCCTCAGACTTACAAAATGCGTGTAAATATTTGTCCCAAAATATGCATCACAGCTGGACATCAAAGCATTTGATGGTTTTGGGGTGGATGAGCAGATCAGGATAAGGATGTAGATCCTGAGGTTCCTAGACTTGCATTTCTCTCTAGTTTTGACCATCACCAAAGTGAGAAATGTCCAATTTTAATTCCCAATTAAATTCCCCAAAACAGGTACAATTGTAGTATATATCTCAGTTTGGGCAATAAAAATCACAACTATTTCTAGTTCTATGTGGATAATTTTCTCCTAAACACTTGAAAGTTCACAAGTTTAGAAAGCTTATGAAACTAGATTTTGTCAGGGAAAGTGCTGGCAGCTACAGCTAGCACTGCATGAACTGCCTGCAATGCTTATTAGCGATGGCAACCTACTACAGAGAAAGAAATTAATAAACAGTCGTTCTTACCACAGTTAATATTTCTGCAGTGATTAAAATTAAATTCCTCATAGAGGGAGGGAAAGGGTGACACAACATTAAACGAACTACATGGATACGCTCTGTTAAAGTGACAAATAAGGTGGAGCAGAGCATGGGAGACATTGCACTAACCTAATAGCTGAAATGCTGGCTGCTCTGCTCCTCATAGAAGTCTTTGAATGTGTGGTTTCCTATCCAACTGATGTCCTTAATTCAATGACTTACAGTTATTGAAGGAAAAGTCTCAGTATGGTTTGATTTCATTTTACTTTTAAAGTTAAGCTCTTTCTTCTGCAACATCCTCGAGTAAGCAGTCTCATTGCAAATGCCTTCCCAGACCAGATGGTAAGATCTACCACCATTGCTCATTCCATGTAAGGTGAAGAAAATAACCAAGCAGTACTGTGGCCAGATGTTTATTACCTACTGAAACCTACGGAAAGCAGCTTTTGCCCCTGAATTTTGTGTTTTCTTTGCAATAAATGGGGGGATAAGAAAACATTATTTTCCTCTAAGTTGTGTTTTCCCGAAGATTTTTCATTTTGATTTGGATTTGTTGAGTTTTGAGCTTCAAGATACTAAGTGCTTTCCCACATAAGCTCTCATCCACAAGAAATCAGCTTGTGGGAAGTACCTATGGTTCATACAAAGCAGTGTCGTTCCCACAAAAGCTTTTCTTTCCCAGAGAGCCAGAGCACATCTTACACTGTTACCCGCAAATCAGCATCATGCTCTTGTCAGGTGGGGAAAAGCAAAACTGTTTCTGGAATACAATCACTCTTCTTTGGAAACCATGGCTGGACACTCCTAGCATACCTTAATAGATATACAGCATTTCCAAAAATAGTCAAGTGACATCCTGTAGTGAATTAAGTCAAAGTCCAGCGACAGGAGCACGGTTTACTGTTTGTATTCTGAGCAACAAGACAATGGCTCAGGAGATGCAGAGATTCTCTTCTCACATAATCCCTGCAATTCTCTTTGCAGATAATCTCTTCAGCAGAGATACTTCCTTCAGAGTAGCAATCTCACAGGAAAAAAGTGCGTTTGCCTTTTAATTCTCCTGTACACATTCATTTGCCAGAGACTAAATAAGATGCAATTATTCTTCCCGCAGAGCCGTAGCTCAGAGGGTCAGAGTAAGTGCTCTCTCGCAGCTACTTGGAGACAGCAGGAAAAAGCCATGCAGGGGTACTGCCGCAAGAAGCATTTGGCGATATCTTTTGAATCACAATGTGCACTCCGAGCTGCATTTACAGGTCAAAGCTCATCATATGCAGTTGCAATATTAAAATTTTCCCTGTATCTATTGCAATTGTAGTCTAGACACAGCAAATTGTGCTATCTAGGTATTTTCTAGTTGTTCAGTGGCACAAATCTAGAAAGCGAGAAAAAGTTAAACCTTCAGAAAGGTTTTGTTTTTTTAGTTTGGGGTCTTTTTATTATTTTTAGTATTGTGTACAGGCCTCAGTCTGCATTACAGGTCTCAATGTGGGAAGGCTCAGAATGGCAGAATGAGATTTTTCAGGGCAACTGAGACCAACTCCATTTTAAAATGAGGGGGATGGATACCAAAAGCAGCACTGAGAGACATCAGAACTTTGTTTCTGAAAGGAAAGGGGGGGATTTGTCTCCATTGGGTTGAAAAGGCTGCATTTTACGATCCTCAAACTGAAAGCCTTTTAAATTGTGAAGAAAAAAAAAGAAAGGTCAAAAGAATTCCATAACAAAGTAAAAACAGAACAAATGATTCAGCTTGTCTCCAAATTAAATTTTTTGGGGAAGAAGGAAGAAGCATTTCAGCTAAACACAAGCAAAGCAGCAACAAAAGAGAACCTCTAGAAGTTATTTTTGTCTATAAAAACCAAGTAATTTTTCCATTTTTATGTTCCTCTCGGACCCACTTTTTTCATTTGGCATCTGAACTGACACATCTGTTTAGCCCTGGAGGGGAGGGAGTATGAAGTGGGGATGGATGAGAAGCACATCACAGAAGGACACAGCACAGCCAAGAAATCCCATCACGTACTGCAGGGACACAAAGTGATGCCAAGGGGGTACAAAAGCTATCTACTAATAAATCCCTGCCTATCTTGTCAGCTCTAAAGCACTGCCTAAAACATTATTCACTGCCATTGCCACTGTATACTGCAGGAGATGGGATAGCGATACCTGAAGGGGCCTACAGGAAGGATGGAGAGGGACTTTTCACAAGGGTGTGTAGTGATAGGAAAAGGCGGGACAGCTCTAAACTAAAAGAGGGCAGATTTAGATTAGATATTAGGAAGAACTTCTTCACCATGAGGGTGGTGAAACACTGGAACAGGTTGCCCAGAGAAGCTGTGGCTGCCCCCTCCCTGGCAGGGTTCAAGGCCAGGTTGGATGGAGCTCTGAGCAACCTGAGCTGGTGGAAGATGTCCCTGCTCGTGGCAGGGGGGTTGGAACCAAATGATCTTTAAGGTCCCTTCCATCCCAAACCATTCTATGATTCTACAACAATCAAGGGAACGCGAGAGTTAAATTAGAGTAAAATTACAGTATCCTCATGTAGCTCATTTTATGCATTATTTGGAAGAAAACTTAATGAAGAGCTTTCCATCCACACAGAAGACTAAGAGGTACTTTTAGAAGTGCACTTCACATCTGAGAGCGTGTACTGAGCTCCAACTAAAATTTCATTTCAGTTCTACTGATTATTTTTCTTACCCAGGATCAGAGATCTTACAAGATCAGCACTAAGCAGCTGTACTTCCCTTCATCTTAATGGCATTACTGATGCACTTCCAAGGCAATTCAAACTATTTGTTAAGCATAAGTGAACCAGAAACCAAATATGCCTGAACACACTCCTCCCAGAAGGGATCCTGGCTCCAGGGATGGTGTCGCATGCACCCTCTCCCTTGCTGCACTGAGGAGCCACCGCCTTTCCCAGCCCTCAGCCATCTGCTCTCCCACCGCTCCATCAGCAGTGGAAAATTCCTATTTGTCTGAAAGGTGAATTGCATGCTAAATCTAGATGACAGGATCAGGAAACATCTTCAAACAAATTAGCAAGACAGCAAAGCAGAGTGAACAAGTTATAAATTGCATTAGCCATTCTAAGTGTCCCTCTGGCCTCGACTCTTGCTCTTTGCTTTTAATCTTGCAAAAGAATAGTTACGAGATTAGTTTCCTAATGCTTTTTCTGCCCCTTTTAGGAGCAGTGGATTTTGAACAGTGATGTCCCTAACCAGATTCGATGGCATGACCCATTCAAACCTCCACTGGGACTCACAGTATTGAAATAATTTGCAGAGATAAATTCAGGTGCAGTTACCAGCCCTGTGTACCAATTTCTTTGAGAAAAACACACCTACCTGCCAGGAGACAGCTATCACGTCCTTTGCAAACCTGGAGGGAACAAAAACAGAAGCAGTCTGATTATTTGTAGCTCTCTTTCAAGCATGCATGTGACTTCACTTCTATTTGCTCCAGTGCTTTTTCTTACTTAGTTTGCTGGACACAAATATCCTTCCCGTTATAACTGCACAAAACTCACCACAGATTCAATGATGTATTTGATGCAAAGTGATGCCATGAAGACAAGGACTTCATCTAAAATCACTGCTCAATTCCAGACCATCAGCACAACAAGAGGATGATGCAACATCTAATGAAATCTTTCATGAAAATTAAGTTCTTCTTAAGGTAGAAATTTTGTCACACGAATTGGAAGCTGGCAATTTGATCTTTCACTGCCATCCTGAACACAAGATTAAAGGTGAGCTAGCTTTTGAGATGCTTACTATCCTGGGACAGCAGAGAGACTCATGATCCGCTCCTCCCTGACTAACTCCAACATTACTGCAACAAGAACGGTGTTGAAAAGAGTAAAAAAGACATTTCTTGTCCCTGGAGTTTAACTGGCACTTTGTCAGCAGCTATATAAAGGCATCAAGGACACTTTGTTCATGAAAAAAAAAATCCCAAACTGCATCTATCAGTGTACTCGGAATTATTTTCTGTTTTTCAGCCTGAAATGCTGTTTTCAACTGAACTTTAAAAGAGTTTTGTCAGGACTCTCCCCAATGCTCTCCGAGCAGTAAAGTCTGAAGTCTTAGTAACTGCAAGTGAAGGTGCTTGGAAATCTGAGGAACAGAAAAATGGTGTCACATGGAAGACATTCTCTGTTCACCTTTCATAAATGAAGTATCCATTTGCTGTGCAAGCAAAAGCAAAGATGAAACATTTATTCTGTACCTTTAATCTGCATGAAGACATGGTTCAATACAGCATAAATCTGGAGTTTCAGTGTTAAATCCCATACAAGACTTCACAAAATTGATTTTTCAGTGGTCCCCACAGCTATATGCACAATCTAAATTTCCTAATGAATTACTTCCTAGCACCTCTTTAACAACAGAATGGATTTCAGAGCTGTAAATATCCTGGAAATGGTCATTACAAGAACAATAAAACAATCACGTGCTCAGAAACAATCTTCTTCCTGACTCAGCTAACTTTGAAATATGGAAATACCATATCAAGGATTTCAATATTTTCCTGTGGTATTGATTGTTAGGACTGCTTAATGCCAGCAGGGAAATATGGAAATATCTTTTAGTCTACAAAGAAAACCTCATGTTAGAATTAATCACCCTATAAGTTAAAAATCCCATATATTTTCATGCTCCAGTTACTTCAGTTGTACTTGTTGTATAGTTACTGCATAGAAATAAGCACTAAGAGTTTATCCTTTGGTTTTCACTACAGATCTGTTTAATAAAACATAATGAAGTGTGACTAATAGTATAAACAAACACCTTGTTGGGAGTTTCTTTTTGTGACTGGCTTTCACAAGTTGCTAATATTCCTAGTTGCTCCAGAGTACCTATTTGAACCTTGTGTCTATACATCTTGTTGTTTAAAGTCAGTCATCTTTTTTACTCAGTTGTTGCAGTGCTAAATATTGTATCCGTTTAACTACAGCTAGACAACTATCAAATCAAACATTAAGTAACAGCACAGTAGAAAATTTGCATCTAATTTCAGGCTAAAAGCTCTCATCAGTGCATCTGTGTAATATATTAGTGGTCCATATCTTTGTTTACGCAAGTCTGATTCCACCTCTGTGCTCCCAGTTGCTTGGGTCACACTTTAGATGCCAGGGTCTTACACACGTTTTTCAGTCCAGTTTGACAAAGATTGAGAAAATGATTAAAAATTCTACATGCCCCAGGCACCTTGAAAGAAGTAAACTATCAAGCAAAAAGACCTTGGGTTCTTACCTGTCTTCATAGATGCATGTGGTGAAGTCGTCACTTTGCAAGCCCAAATGATGGAAGGTGGAATAAGTTGAATAAAGAAACGTCAGAATAATGAATTACTAGCTGAAACAGCCAGAGATTAGCATCCATGCAGCAGAATAGCTGGTAAATAGAAGCAAGGGGCATTGCTTAAACTTCCATGCTAAACTGATATTGCAAAATACCTACCTCTTGAATTGCTATCCAAATTGTCATACTATACAGCTACAAATAGTGCCTGAGCTAATGAATAAGAAGCACAACTAGCTGGATTTCTATCTTAATGATCATTTTTCCAATGGAAAAACTTGACCTTACACTGAAAAAGAAGCATATTATCAATATATCCCATTCAACAAATTTCCTTGACTTGCTCCTTCCCAGTTGTTCTACAAGTACGTACTTTACAGTTTCTACCCGATGTTCAATTGCATCTGCGATTATTGAATTTTTACTCTGATAAAGCCATAAGCACCTCCACAGATAATTTTACTATGATCATGCTTAAATTTCTAACATATTATAGCACATCTGCTACAGAAGAACCTATATAGATCAGGTATCATTGATCTGAACTTGCGTCCGTCCCAGGGTGGCTGAAAATGCATCACGGAGTGCCTTGTATTTGACTGGTTTGTTCATCTGTCCGGCTGTGTCATCTTTGCTTTCCAAATAGGCTTCTCCTTCCTCAGTGTTAAGCAGGCTGAAAGATAGCACACTGCAACCTCTAAAGCTGCATCTGCCATCCATAAATTATCCTCTGTCAAAACCTTCAATTTAACTCAGGATGCTGATAGCCAGCTCGACAGACTACGCCAAATTTTAAAAGGTAGATGTGAAAGAAAAACTGCAATGTCACCCTTAGTTCTTACATACAGATTGCAAGGACAGTACACATTACACAGCTTATTTCCTTTGATATGATTGTTAAAGGGACTCGCAATGCAGTTTTTACGCTCATTGCTGAAGGGGAGTGGTAAAGATTTGTTTCCTCTCAAATGCAGCTTTTACCTGAAGACCAAAACAACTTTATTTATGGTTGCTGAAAACCAACGGCAGCTCTCAAATCCTCATCCCTCCTTCAGTGCATGCCTCACCGCATTGCATAGGAGTGGTGCTTAAGGACAAAAGCTGCAAGAGCACAAGGCTTTACATGAACAGAGCAAAAAAGACAACCTGCTCTTGCTCCAAACAGCATCCAAGCATTTCTGTTCCCAGTACAGGCCTGTGCAGAGCTTGGGACTAACTGTTTTATAAGTAGAAATAACTTACAAGAACTTTGAAATAATTTTTGAGAAACCCTCATTTTACATTTAATACCGGACAGAAGAGGGAGTAAGTGTGAGTTCACAAAGAGAAAGTGCTTCACAGCTGTAAATAGCTGAAGACTTGATTATTTAAAGCCAGACCAGAAGGACATTGGGGTAAAAGAACTGTAAAATTGCAGAAGGCAAAAAAGGGAACTAGAGGCAGGAAGGCCAGTCCTTAGAGATACACTAAAGACCTTTACTGACCCTGGAGCTCAGGACAGTGTCCAGACTACGAACAGTTAGGGTTTGAGGTAGGCAACCTGACCTTGGAGCAAGAGTGAGACCATGTGCAACCATGTCACAGGTGGAGCTTTTGGTCCTTGTCAAAGGAAAAAGGTAAAGAGAGGCACTGCTAGCTCACACTGAAGAACAGACCACTACAACACTGCTCATGGGCCATGGCCACCAAGACTCTGCCTTTCTCAGCTCCAAAATGCACAACATGACACTGTTCAGCATTGTCCATAAGAAACATGTTTGTCAGTAGTTCAGCTTCCATATACCCACAATGGCTAATTCAGCTGTGGCTGTTTACTGGCGCAATGAGTTAGTCTCCTTACGGTGTATTTGCCTTCCTCCTGTGAAAAGTGCTTTGGAATTTAGTGTTTAAACAAGATCTTTCTTTCCAGAAACATACCCACCCACACAGCACACACTGAGTTCGCCAACAATTAAGCAGCCAATCTGTCTGTAAAAATAATGAAACTTGTTTTAAAGAAAAAAGGTGTTTCTATTCTAAATGAAAAAATTACAGACTAAACAGCATGATTTTTTGCCATGTACCATACACATTTTTTTGAAGACAACATGACCTGTGCTCTGTGAGCATCAATTACATGAAAATTGTGGTTAAGACTTCACAGCAAAGAGCTTGTTCTCTCAGTCACTCTTAAATATCTCAAAGTAACATTCTTTTCAAAAGTGCTTAGCAAAGTTAAACAATCTCATGCTTCTGTTGATAGCAACCTGAAATGTGGGAGCTTTCATGTACAATGGACCTGTTGCTTTTTGATTCTGTCCATTCACTTTCTCCCAATCTCCCAAATACATAACTTCAAGAAATTAAATTTAATTAAATTCCATCTCAGTTATCAACCATCACGTTGGGCCAAGATATTTCCCTAAATACATGCTGCATTATACGTTTTATCTTCAACACAGCTAGAGAGAAAGCAGCTTATCCATCCATATCAAATTCTAGATGGTATCACCACACAGGATGGCAGTTGCAGAACAGATAGCACTGTAAACTTGTTACCATGGCTGCTCTCTTTTGGATTGTTCTTACATTTGCTTTCTTCAACTTCTTTTTTGACATTTGCACTTCTTGAATCTATGCCTGAATAAATCTTCATGCCCTTTCCAGTTGCTATAACTAATCATCTTCCTGCAAAACTGCAGAAGAAATCCTGAAAGTAATTGAAAAATATTCAAAACTAGACGTTTTGAGAATACCAAAGGTCTTCTATAAAACCCAAATGAAAAACCACAAAATTGTTGCAACATACTTGCCAGTTCTGTGCTGTAGATATCCCTGGGATGAAGGACTTGGTCCCTCAAGGTGCTAAGCACTCTGTCTATAATTCAGCATTTCATGTCCCCAGGGCTCAGAAGATAAGCAGTCATGAAGAGTCAGTCTCACTTGTCCCCTAGCACTACACACATGGAAGAATAGGTGGATTGGAATGAGGTTACAAGATCATTATGGGATTCAACAGTATCAGCTCAAATTATTGTTAAAAAAGCATGAAACAGTGATCATATGTTTTTAGCAGATATCACATTCTGGATGGCAAAAAGTCATCCCAATCTTTCTAGCATACAGAGTGCATCTTTATACAGCTTGGACACCTCAGAATTGCTTCCATTAAAATTAATTTCCATGTTTACTGCAATTCCTGAATTGTTGACAACTGTTTTATTCAAAGAATTTGTCAGTTCTCCAACAGTATATGAGCACTAGTGTGCAAGACAGAATATACCTACAACATTGCCATGCAGAATTTTGCCTGATATGGCACATTTTATTTTTGAAGACTGAAATGTGCTGCTGTAAGCGAAGAATATACCCAGTTCCAAACTGTAGGATAACATCACATCATAGATTAATGATCTGTAATATCATAACACGAAAGCTTGATTTCTCTTCTTTCTCTCTCCACATGATATTTATCTGGTTAAAAAGAAAAATGAAAGAAGCATAAATGCAAGCTCAGTGGAAAGCTGCATATTTTGACAAACCGTCATGATCTTTTCCATTAGAATTTACATACAAATGTTTTTAAGAGTTTTTATTCAATTGAGAAAATTAATTAGAATTTTGAAGGTAAATGTAACATTTCTGGATAAGATGACCCCAAGGAAAGGAAAAAAACACTTAAAATTATATAATGAGAATTATATTTGGAATACAATTTTCATTTATATAGTTTACCCTAGCTGAAAGTCAGGTGTTCTGTATCATTAACACAGGCAACAAACAACAACGCAAAAGATGTAAAGCCAGTGTACAGCAAAGTTCTCCATTAAGGTACCCTGAATTCTGAGTGAAGCCAGTCCACACATCCTATGAGCAAGCAAATATTACACAAATCCATCCTCAGAGAGAAATGGTGGAAAAGAAGCAAGGCAAAGGGCATTCAGCCCCAGCTTGATCTATTATTCAGGAAACTTAAATGTTTTAGGTAAGTCAGATGGTGTTAATATTATGTACATTTTTTCCCTCAACTCCTTGGTTTTCTTTTCAAACTGTATTTACGTTACATTTAAGCTATTTAAATCATTTAAACCTCAATCAGCTGTAAAAGCTTTCCTGTCATTACTGCAAACCATTTCTTTTAACATGACACCCTGAACCAGCAGAATTTTGAATGTTCAGGTTGGAATAGTAAATGTTTTGGCAAATCAGTATAAAGGGAATTGCAGCTTGGGCCATGGGTACCGTGCAGTTGGCTAAAGGCCTCCGCATAGCGAGTGGCATGGAGCTGCACAGCAGTACCACCATAGGTCTAACCCAGGCTTCCTGCTTGAAGGGTCCACCAGTAAAACAAGTTATCCTGGGTCAGCAGAGCTGCGGCGACTGCGTGCAGCTTCTACCAAACCCACTCATTTACAGCATCCAGCTCTTTACCAAACACTGCTGGAATCACTTGTACCACGAAGCATTTGTTTTATGTGAGTGCCGGCTTCTCAGTATCCCCACAAAAATATGCGCCAGTCATAAAAAACTTTCTGCTAGGTCACTACGCCTGAAAGCATAATATTTTCTTTCTCCATGGAAGAAGGCGGCATCTTTGGTCTAACAGGTTCACAGTTGTAGCAAATCAGGGCAATCCCACTGAAGTCAGGGGAGATGCATGACCTTGTGCTACCTCTGCTGATGCTGAGGTACCCAGGAGAGGCTACACTGAGCGCTGGCCCTGCTTATAATTAAGTGCTGCCCACATCTGAAGTATCCCCTGTTGTTTTTTGAAAAGACAATGTTCCTGTTTAAATCCTGCCTTCCTCATACCAAAAGAGGTTAAAAATTCCTCAACTAGGTGCAAAATACACTGATCTGCTCAAAGTTTATGCCAGTTGCATGTGACCAACAGCAGGGCAAGGCGTATGGGAAGGAGAAGCCTCTAGTGAAGGAATCAGCAACTTTCATATTGATTCAATCAATCTCACAATACGTATCAAATAGATTGCTCATCACTTTGCTTTTCCTTGAAAACTCAGATCCTTTTAAACTTCCCCAATCTAGAATTTTCTAGTTCTTAGAAAGAAACCTGAAGTTTGCTGATTTTCAGCTCAAGTTGCAGATTCTCAAGAATCAAATTGGGTGTCAAGCACATTCATTCTCAATGCCTTGATTTCCTCTCTGATGACAATAGGAGACAAAACAGGTTTAAGTAGTCACAGCTGCTTGATTTCTGAAGAGCATACCCCACAGAAGTGCCCATCTCACAGGCAGTGCAGTGAAACTTGAATATCATCTGTTCACATTGCTTCAGCAACATGAGGTGGAAGCTCCTTTGATCAAAAATGTAGTCAGAGCATGATTTTCAACATATTCAGCTCCCACTGAAATCCAAACTCTACCCACCAGCTTTAAAGAACACAGATTTAGGTCAGCACTGAGCACTTTTGAAAAAACATGTCTGAAGTAGAATAACTCCATGGGGGCACCACTTCCTAAATGAAAAAGACACAGGCAAATCAGGTCTGACCAAACATAGAACTACTCGAGTTTACCTAAAACCACACCTGAGTCTTTGCTGCGCTTTGAACAGTTTGTTTTCTATTAATGTGCCATTTTTCCTTGCTCAAATGTTGAGTTCTGGTAGCAGCCAGGAGCTGGACTGCCACAAGTGTTGTTTCCATGGCATTTCCAGTCTGACTGGAAGCCAGAAACATTAGAAAGCTCATGAGACAGTCTGTTTTCAACAGTTCTCAAGCAAATTTTGGCTGATCTAGGATGTTTTGACGACTTCAGAACAGCATCCAAACTGAGGCATCTCATAGCCAAGCTAAGCCCAAATCCTGGAGAAGTTTGCCTGCAACAAGATGTGATTAGAGGAAGACAGAGTGGCCAAATGTTTTCTAAGGTTTATCACAAACATTTAAAGGCAAATAAAGCAAAGACAATACAGAGAGATATCCAGAAATACACAATCAATCCATGGTTTTCCAACTCAAGTTCTCAAACTTTACTAAAATCTGTCTCTCCTACCACACAAAGGCATTCATCTGGGTTGAAGGAATTTTGGTAGGGTTTGAATACGGGTAGCTGTTTGCTGGGATCTCTACTCTGGACAGAGTACATTTCTGTATGCAAGAGAAAAGCAATTGCTCTTTTCCCCCCATTTCATCCAAGGTAAGCATGGGCTCTAAGCTCTTGACAAGATGCCAGCATAATTTGCAGCTGCATAGGCTTTTTCTCTCCTATACTAGTGAGAGTAAAGCTGAAAATCTAGTCAGGTTTTGCATCTGTAATTCTCATTATCATGTCTGTGACAGACACTTTCCTTCAGCAAGTTGGATATTAGCTTGTTCTCAAGTTTTCCTTAAGTGCCAAATTGAAACCAAAAAAAAAAATAGCTCGTTCCTCCAGCACACTTGTAGCCGATGTGCCAGGTTAAGAGAAATTTGTTATGGTGGTAGCTTGCAGCTTGAGCAGTCAGGTAAGTAATGAATTTTTCTGGAGTTGGAGTAGGAATAATATTGGAGAAGCCCATAACCTGATCTGAGAGAGATGAGTTTACAGAAAACTTCAGGTTCACCCTAACTTTGGTTATTGTGAAGCCATGCACAAGTTTTGCTCTGAGCAGTTTAAAGCCCCAGCTGCCTCTGTCAGCCAGAGGCAAATATAGAAACACACTTGTTTTGTACCCTCTCCTGCTGCACACCCCCCCTGCTTTATTTACTCCTCCTGACCAAGCTTTCCCTACCACTTCCTCATGCATTTAATCCTCTTTAAGTCTTGTTGCAATCCAGCAGCAATGCTGCTAGAAGTATCCCCAAATTGCAGTAACGCATTCGGGGGAGAGCATACAAATATCCCTTCCATCCAACGACCTTGCACCAACTGCTCCCTCAGCAGAAGCACTTGGGCTCCGACCCAGCAGGTTCACTGCAGCTGCTCTTCTTGCAAAAAGGATGATTTCAAGAGGCCACTCAGCACCTATTCTGGCACAGTCAAACTTGCCTGTGAAAGATCAGAGTTTCTGAATTAGCTGTACTGCATGGTGCAGCCAGTGAGCCTGTCTGGAGACCCTCAACACCTCACTGAGCGCTTCCGCTGCTTCAGGGCTCAGCCAAGCAAGAGCCATAAGACATCAGGGACCAGCACACGTACCTGACACAGACACTGTTCACTTTATGGCATGCTTTGACATACATAACTCTCTTTCCAGCAGCACCTCCTGATAACCAAAGTCCATCAAATAGGTTGGAGGGCCACTGCTGGAGAGCAGCTGCCAACAGTTTTCTATCACTGCTCACTCAGGGGTGTGCAGAGAGCTGGCAGGAAGGTGCACCCTGCAGCTCCTCCTCAAATCCCTAAAACACCTGCTGTCTCAATATGATATGAGCCCTAGTTTTCTGACCCTCAGGGTTGCTTCCATTCCTCAGGGAAGATGTCTTCTTTCTAAGCAGAAAGCATACAACTTCAAATACAGATTTTTCTGCATGTTCTTGGTGGAAGCAGAACTGCCTGCTATATCTAGTGCTCAATAAACAGAGGAAAAAAAAAGCCCCAAACAAATAAAAACCTGAATGCATTCATTTACCCATCTCTCCATGAAGTACCGAGTTCATCATATTCTGTAAATCAAAGAGAAATGAATGCTAAGTGTGATTCCAACTTCTCAGTGCAGATATAACAAACTATTTCCTGGCTCCAAATCTCAATCAACCACTATGCAAGAAAATACATATGCATGTTGGTATTTCTTATTTGATCAATGTCAAGATTGCTTCCATTTTTTTATTTCAAAAGAAACAAAGAAAACACATTTTTAAAATTCATTGCAAAGAGTAGATTCAGCTAGAAGATCAAACTCCAAATTTACTGCATTATTCAGGGTCAATGCAACAAATTGAGGGTATTAACTGTTTTAGTTACTTATTCAGAAAACAGACAGAATATATTACCAGATCTTTAGTTTTATTAGCTGCAGCCACAGACCCCACAGAGACCTCAGCTCAGTTTGTTTTTCTTTCTGCTGCATAGATCGCCCCTGGCTTCTGCTGTATGTGCTACTTCATTCTGCATTTGAATTTCTTATTTTGAGTTCAGAAACGTGGCCCTCTCGTGAATGGACTTCAAAGCTCAAAAAACAGGCCAATCCTTTCACAGAAATATGTTGATTTTAAAAGCACGCTTGTGGTTAAGAAGAACAATTTGACTTTAGAGCAATATTCCCTGCTAATGTCTCGTGATGTGAGCAGTGAGATGAATTTTGCTGGGTCTAATATGTGGTTACTCATCACAAGGTATAGCTGCAAATTTCACACAGCGGGACTCCTTTGTCACAACAATCCTCTGCCACAAAAGTCTCTTCTGCAGGAGCTTCACAGGGCTCCGAGTACTCTGACATTTCAATCAACTTCTCTCGCTTCACAGCCCATTTTCGGCTCTCCGCGCGAAGTGGGTTAGCTCCAGAATTGCACAAGGAGAGCGTTCATTACTGCTCCGTCAGCTCACACGGCCTGCTGTGGGTCTCAATGCCCTGGCAACACACTCCATGGGAAGCAGTGAGGAGATCGGTGCAGAGCCGAAGACGGCTTGGAAGATATTTCAAGGGAACAGTTCAATGTTTTGCCTGAGCCTCCTTGCTTTTCTTCAAATAATCTGTAAGCATACAGTGAGTTCAATGCTTAGCAATCTGCGTGCAAGAATTGCTGAGAAAACGTATTTTCAGCATGAAATATAGCTAGTTCCTCTGTTTTATACAGAGAAACATTCCTATTTACCCTTTTTCTTTTTTCTTTTCCTTCTCTTGCCAAGTCCTAAACTGAATGAACTAACAATGTATTTTTTTAACTTTAGTTAAATATATAATTAATGCTGTGTCAAACCACAGAGCCTGGCTGCCATCATTTCCTAGACAAAAAAAAGCCCTGTGAAATCCTGTCTGAGATCCACCTGAGTCCCCTTTCACTGTCCCTGTAGATTAAAGGCATTTCTATCACACATTTTTGACTTTGATAACATCATTCTGGTTGAAGCAGGGTAAGAAATTAGTGTGTAATTGCTAGAGACAAAAAATTCTGTGACTTATTATAGACTCTTACTCTTACAAGTAAGCTTATCAGAAAATTATACTAGTAACATTGATTAAATCTAGTATTGATAACTTAAATTTTGCCTTCTATTTTTAGATAGCGAAGGAACTATGACAGTTATTTTTACAAGGAAAAGATTAAATTCTTTAATCTCACAGATACATGCAATCTTGTAGCAGAAATAACGTTGGGAATATAGATCAATACCTGGAAAATATATTCTAACAAGTTTCTTTCAGAGATTACCAGAAGTGACAGAGCGAAGTTGCAATAGCTTATTTCAACATAAAATGTGGAGAATGTGCCACGAAGAGTAAAGGATCTGTAACTTTACCAATCAAGACGGAGAACAATTGAGCCAAGTATTGAAGTCAAATACTGTACTTTCATGGAAAAGAAAATCAGCTTTAATTTTTTGCAGCTTTTAAAAAAATACATTGCCACAAAAAGGATGAAGGTTACATCAGACCCTGAAATTTTATTGTAATCATTGGAGAACGTTGAAAAGAAGGTTGACCAGAAACAAGGAAACAGAGATGAAAACATCAGATCATTTAATGAGAAATAGCTTGCCACTAATATAATATCCAAAAACTCAGTTTATCAGAGCAAATTGCTCTAAGGATGGCAAAGGATACTTCTTTATTCAAAGATGTTAAGAAAATGTGAAGCATAATAATTAAATAATAAGCACCACAAATTAATCTAATCATCAGGCTGTCTAGCAGAATAATGACACACAGAGTTCTTAACTAATGAATGAAGAACAATACTCTCTGTTTACAAGTGGTAAGGACACTGCAACATTCAGATTTTTTTTAAATATATGAAGTATGACACTTGATGTGAAGTCATAGATTATAACCAAAGACTGAAAATCATATAGTATTAAGTCCTTTGTGGTCTTAAATCTTTTGTGCACTCTTTTTGTGCACAAAGACTCTTTTTTGAGTCTTAAATCCTTTGGAGCCCAGCAGTATCTTGCCTTTATTTGTTATTACTTCAGTCAAGCAGGATTCTTAATGAACAGTTTTACAATAGCTAAGCAAATATAGACAGGTGATAAAGTAGGCTAATTTGTTTGTAAGGGTTTTTTTGATTTTCAGCATTGATTATTCAACACTATTTTTGGCAAGGACTTTCTCTCCCCCCCTAAAAAGATCATACAACTTGGTGTATTAAAAGTAATTTTGCTCCAGTTTTTCAATTAATGTCTGCACATATGCAAAGATTAGAATTTCAGACTAATCCAGTTTACTGCAGGATTTTCCTCTTTCCATTCATCACTTTAGTAAAATAACAATCCTTACATATGCCACCTCTCCTAAGTAAAACAAATGCAGTCAAAACAGACAAGTTAATTCAGTTACTGGAACTCAGTCTTCATTCACATTTAATGATAAACAGCACTGTTCTTGAAACCCTACATATCACCCTTCAACAGCCAGTACTCTTATCATCCTTCAGACACAGGCCAAATCCTGCTATAGCTCACAAAGGCAGAGATTTGCAGGTCGGGTCATTACCTGAGAAAGCGTGATCTCACAGCAACTCCTCACTTAGTAGCTCTGAAGAGAGGCAGATGGCAAGGACCCCACCTCACCCCTACCTCCACCAGCTGGAGAGCTTGGAAGACAGCAGTTTATCAGGGCTTGGTTCACCAAGGCTACCAATCACCACACACTTTCCAGAGGCAGGTGAATCAGCTTTGTGTGTTGAGATTCTTTACTAATCACTGGTTTTATGGTTAAACACATGTCTACCCCAAGTCTTAAAAGCTAGGGGTCCTTGAAGAGAAGCAGGGCTAAATTCAGGGGTAGTCCCTTTGTTAAAAGGTAATTAACTAAATTGATATACCAAAAATTGATGCTGAAAGTCTTTACCTCAAAGTTACCCATAAGAAGTTATTCCTTTCTGAATGTAAAAGTCTATTTCTGAGTGAATAATTGTTTTCCAGCTACTTCTATACAACCCAAGTATTAACAATTCTGGAGCATAACTTTTATACAATGAGATATATAAAGTTTGTCTATCTAAATTATATACTTATTTAAATGAGTAGAGATGTAGTAAAGTGAAATTGAGAAACAAATGCAAAACAGAGAAAATAATCTGCTAGTGTAAAGCCCACAAGCAGTCTTCATTTCCTTTTAATTTTCTGTCGGTACAATGGTTGCCTCTGTTTTTCCTCTGCTTTCCGCTTCCACTATTTCATATTCTGCACAATAGCGTGACAGTTTTTATCTTGACTGTGCTTCAAGACAGCTGAAGGCATGGAAAGTAAAGACCAAAACAGAACGTTCCTGAACACTGGAACGTCAGATCATTTCAAAAGAAAGAAATAGGACTTTTTTTCTCCTGTCCTCCGACCATTGCATGTTCTTGACTGCCAATATTGGGATGAGGTGTCCGAATGGAAAATTCCCAGTGCATGTGATCATCCATTTTTCCTCTTTCGCTGGTTTGTCAAAGCCCTGAGTATGTTGCACTGTTACCTCTCTTTTATTTAAGATCTAGAATGATCTTGAGTAAGACAGATAGTCTGTTTTCAGTGCTGTGGCATGCATATGTTTATGAATAATGAGTACCACAGACGGACTGATTAGTAGTAATTTTATATTGTGGGAAAAGGCTAGAAATGAGGACATTGTGTGGAATATTTATTAATGAAACACAGTCAGACCACACAATGAATAAGGACTGTTGGGGGGGAAAAAAAGCAGGGAGATGAAGGGAAAACTGTGCCCAGAAGCTCCAGAGAGCATGGGAAGTAGGTGGCCAAGCAAAACAGTACAGAAGGAGGAAGAACACCGAAGAAGGGCAGCGAGAACTGAACAAGAGATTCACATAAACTTCATTCACGAGCATGAAGGACCTCCGATTAATTCTGTAATGAAGGTAAAGGACAGAGATGGTCAGGGTAGCACCTCACTGACAAAATATTAGTATATATTTAAAGGGACAATCTTTATCCTGAGTTGAACTGATGAACATACAGTGTATCTGTATCAGTAGAGCCATAGTCTGAGTCTCATTCAGTCACTTGAACCTGCCATTCAAACACTACATGGCAGTTCTCAGATTAAAGACCTGCCAAAGCGAGCACCCGCTGGGATTTCCCCGCTACTGGTGTCAGCGTCTAACAATAGCTTCCCAAATGTCCCAGACTGAATCACCCTAACTCTCAGACAGATTGTGCAGGAACTCCAACATCTATAGCTGGACAGCATATATTTGCAGCTTACCAGCAGTAATTTTTTCTATTGATTTGCCATTCCTGACAAATAAAATGCAAGAATTTTGCAAGATTCAAAATAACCTTGACAGACACGTTTGCACCACTCAACTTTTTTCCCTGATTGAGAACCAGAGCACACAGTAGTTCACCTCTAGTGACAAGTTCTTGTCACAGACATATTTTAGCCCTTCCCTAATAGCTTCTAAAATTCTCAGTCAAAGGAGAAACCTAGAAATGCAAAAAATCACTATTTTGCCAGGCTTATTTTTAAGCTGAAAGAACGCTTTGAGAGTCATTCTAAGACAGAAGAAAATAAAAGAGATAAAACCTACATAGGCATCCACACACAGGACAACCTATTGCCTATACAGGNTGCATGGTGGTCCTTCAGNAAAACAAACAGAGAAATAAATAGATACNTAATAAAAATAGATTAAAACTTTTTTTTCTCANTAGTATTTATTTCCCCAATAGTATTTTTCAGACTTTGCAGAAATAACCTTGGTATCATTTTCTTTGAAAACTGGAAGGTTACTCTGTATGTGCAGATTCATGGCCAACAAAAACGTTGCATATTGCTCACGACTGACCTTTCTTACAAAGTAGTATTTTCATCCTATAAAGAGGTTATAAATTAATTCAAAATAGTGCTATACAATATCAAGTTTTTAACAATTTTCTGTTCATTTGTTTAAAAATAACTTTGCTGTGAAACAGCAGAATCTCATATGAATGTCAAACTGAAACTCAGAACCAGTATGAGACCTTCAGTTCCTATTCCCAGTCACACGCTCATCCACCAACTACGCTTGACTTTTTCAGTCCCTTCCCTATCCTTATCTCTTGTTAGGAAAACAGCAGTAATTTTTTCCTGTTACTTCACTTAGTCATAAAAAAGGAATATAATTGCAATCCTGTTTTATTGTGTTTTTCTCAAAAACCCACATTTTCTCATTTAAGGTGCAATAGAGAATTATTGTTATTGTAGCTACTTTTTGCTGTGGTTGCCGTGTTGGCTTGTATATCAATTATTACTCTAAGGAAGATACACAAAGCTCAGCCGGAATAAAAAGTGTAATGGAGTTTACCAATGTATTTTCAAGGTTATTTGTCTTTCTGCTTATGCTTCTTTATTATTTTTATTTTCAATTTCTTCTTTGTCTCAATACCCATACAATATTACTTCTCTTTTTAATTCAGTGAATAACCGCCCTAGTGATACGTAAAGCCATGGAAAAATCTTGTTTGCAGTATATAATTTCTGTTTCTGTGAGCAGTCCTGTCAATCAACTGGTCTCAGGCTCCCGCAAAAGTATGTCAGAAGCTGTATTTTTCTTGCCATTATCCATAATCAGTGTGAAAGGACAAAGCACATTATTTCATCTACAGTTGTGTTGGATAAAAAAAAGTCTGTCAAACCTCACCAAGATTCAGCAGCTGCAGATAAGACAAAGCCTCAATTAATTTCTCAGCATCAGGTCTTTCTGCATAAGTTTATGTTTTTACCAGTTTGCAGGTACCGAGGTAGATGATCAAAGAGGCCGTATGCAGCAACTGTCCCTTAAAGCAGATGAAATATCATGAGAGAAAGGAAGAATATTTTTACTCTTCCTCCTTTGCTGCTGTTTGGCCTTTTGTGCAGCGCAGGATGTGCTTCCAGAAGAAATTGCTCACATTCAGCACCTTCTTCCTGTGAGACTTTCTCTGTCCTAGATAGGGACCTTCTCTTCTGAAATTGAGAGCATGATTAATACGATTTTTGAAAGATGCACTGTTATAGGCATTTAGTGGTCAAGTTCTCTTGATCAGATGCAGTAAGCCATACAGAAGCTTGCCCACTTCAGGACAGCCGGAGGAAGGCCCATGTCCACCCCATGGTATTTACTGAGGGACCACAGTGGGAAGTGGTGAAGGAGGAAACGGCATCTGCAAAGACCCGTAACATCAGTATTCTTGTAGTTATTCCTCGGTACATGAGCTGCAATACCAGCCCCCTCCCATAGGCAAGGATTAAGATGTGGATCATCCCGGGGCAGTCCTGCACACCAGCTCTCCACAACCAGCCCAGATGCTGCCCACAAGCAGAGCAGACTCAGCACTTTATTTTCCTTCCTGTCCTTTTTTTCCCTTCTGGTTTGCAGCTTAAACACACACTGTTTCCAAAAGGCAGTCTGGCTGGAACTTCAACCCCACGGGGTGAAACAGGAGCTCATAGAAACTACTTTTCTAATGATGTCCAGCCCAACATCAAAGAGTGCTGGAGTGGGAACAGCTCCAAAAGGTCCCTCCTGCCTTGAGTACTTGCACAGTGTGTGTGAAGGGAACCTGCCTCTGGTGTTGCTGTCTACTTTGGACCTCTCCTTTCCTCCTCTGGATTTTTCTGCCATTCATTCCCATGTGCATGTAAAGTGGAACTTCATGAAATTCAGTTGTTTAAATAGCAAAAAGCTGGAAACACATAGATTTGATGTCATTTATTTCAGTCCTATAATCTGAGCACAAATTCCTGCCTGTGAGAGAGGACTACATGGATTAATGGGATGCTATGCACCCTTGAAGAGTACAGCCTTCTCAGAGATGTGGGGTATTCATTGTTTGCATTTCATGTATAGATCAAAAAACATAAAGTAACTCCATCCTAGTCTTTTTACCATTTCTTATACTTCTGCCCATTTCAAAATTATGTCTTTGTTCCATAAAATGTAAAAGCTTCTGAAAATTGCTTGGAAGGGGACCATATTAGAAATAAAAACATCACAGAACAAGATGAGCGGTATTTCTTTTTTACAGCTCATCATCAGTTTTCTTAAGAGAATACTGATTTCTCTGGAAAGAAAACCACTTCAGCTGAAGTAATTCCTTAGATTTTTAATTAGTACATTCCTCTTCAGGACTCATCTTTTAACAGCTAATTCCTTCACCTGCTCATCTTTCTTAACTCTTGAAAACAATCTGCCCAGCAGTGCCAGCAGAGATGTGTTTTGCATGACGACATTTACAGATGTATCATAAAAGAAATAGTAAAACTAGCAAGCTCAGGGATTAATTTTAGAACGAGTATAGAATAAGCCCCAGCTACTTGTTAGGTCTAATTTTATTTAATTTAATGCAAATAGAAAAGAGTAGAGGCAATATTTCCCTGCACCATGGCCTTGTACAGCCTAAGCAGCAGTAAAAGTCTCCAGCCATCCCAGCAAAAGTCTCTGCTTTTGAGGAGCAGTTTCCCCCACAGACTGTTGGGCTTTTCAGGCCACACCGGTTTGTATCACTAATTGCTCTATCTCCTCCGAGTGCTGCAGAGAAGCATCTCCCCCCGCCTAACCAGAACCCATGAGAAAACCTCGCTGTCTCCTTGCAAATAGCTTGTGACCTCTCCAGGAGCGTAAAAGTGCCTGTATGCTCACCAGAGTGTGCTTTCACAGGTGTAAACCTGTCATTTTAAGTTATCATCTAGGAAACCTGAGAAAATTAAGCTAGAACAATATTAATATTTTATCTCTTATACTCGTTCCAGTTCAGTACTGAAGATCTCACGATGACTCTTCGTAGCGTGCCTTCAAATCTACAATTAGAACGGTCCAAAGCTCCAACTGCTTCTTACACACAAACATACACACGCTGTTCGAGTAAACACACACTCTTCTTTGAAAATATGGGAACTCTAGGTAGAAGAAAAAGGAAATTACTTAGAGCAAAATGAGTATTCCTCTTTTAAACTGCTATATATGTTATTTTATTGGAAGACTTAAAATTGGAAATCAACTGATTCCTTATTTCTTATTTTTGCAGGATATGCTGCCTGGTTTACTGCTGCTCAATGATTATTTTTATGTGAACTTCTGTTCTATTTAAAAATACATATTTTATTTTCTCCTTCCTACTGAAGTATTTTTTTTTTTCTCAGCAGTAATTCCATTTGCCTCATTGCCAGTGTCACTGAACCCAAACAAGGCTGCTCGCTATTCTTCTGCAGTTTGAGGCACAAGAAGAATAAACCCAGACACCAAAGTGGCTGCAAGCACTGCCACTCTGAAAGCAGCCAGTTGAGGTAGTCTGGTATCATGTTAACTCACAGAGGCTGTAAGATAAAAATTAGAAACCCTCCAAATATGTACTGCAGAGAATTTTGCAGCAATTGCAAGCAATTTCATCTCCATTCCCTGCCAAGTGCTCTCTTGACTGTAATAGACAACATGGATATTTGGTATTATCATAATTCCTAATTCCTCAGGCACATTTTTTATACTTTTATTTTCCCTCTGTAGAATGAGCACAACAGAAGAAAACTTGGTATACCCCAGATGCTGGGAGAGCACACTGTCAAACACCTTGGCTTCAACTCCAGCACATCACCTTCGCTTATGCTGTAGGACTGGGAGAACTTTATTGGCTTCACCTATTTTCAGCTGAAGCACAGAACCGTATATCAGAAAATCGGAATCATCAGCCAGATTTAATGATATAGAAGGGCTTTCAAGCATTGTAAGACAGGGTGATTCATCACAGGGACTGATTCCCAGGGCTTTGCTTTGTGAAAGGCTTGGCTGGGTAAGCTCCAGACAAAAGTGGGAAAGAAAAAATAGTAGAAATGTGCAGCAAGCATCGTTTTCTTTTTTAAATCACCATTAAACACACTAAATATTTATGTTAAAATAATGTTCTAACAGCTTCTGAAAAATGAGGAAAAGCGCAATGTTGGGTAACAGCTGACTGTTTCAAAGCCAGAGCAGCTGGTTGAGCAGTGTTGATGAAACTGAGGACAACTGTAAGGATTGGCCTCAAAGTCACATTAAAAAGAAAAGGTCTATGGAGGAGAATGTTCTATTTCTAGGAGTGTAAGTTTGCTTTTGAGAGGAGAGAAAAAGAAAGGACTACTTCAAGCAGATCTTTCCTGCAAGAGACACCAAGTCATGGGACTAGTTTGCTGAGAATTTTGCTGTAGATGCGAGGGACGGGTGAAAGGTTCGGAGTCCCCGGCTGCCCAGTTCGGACTGTAGTTGAATGCTGGAAGTTGGTGTCGGTCACAGGATCCTCTGGGGGCTCAGGTTTGCCAGAACTGTCACTAGCAACAGATCAGGGTGAGAACAGGCGTCAACACAAGGTGCCGAGGGTGAGGCTGAGGTGTGGTGGATGGAGGTGAGCAGGGCACCGGCAGGCTTGAGACCCATGCAGAGCTGCAGGGCCCATCATGACAGCACGACCTTCTTGAAACCACCGCCATTTTAACTTTTTGTCAGGCTCTGTGCTCCCAAGGAGAAGGCAACGTTTCTAACCCCCCAACACATCACCATACACACGGCAGGAATACATTCTGCCTTGTGAGGATCAACATCTCCCAGCGTGGAGCACAAGCCTTCCTTTGAAATCGTGCAGACTAGATGAGGAAGATTTTTATCCAGGAGGAAAAAACATCTGATATAATAGAAAAAGGTAGCAAAACATAGAGATGGGAAAAGCACTTGACTAACTTCAGGTGAAAAAAAATGAAGTCAGGCATTAATTTTCAACTGACTGAGATCTTTCCAGTCCTACAGGTTCATTTTTCATGTTGTGGAGAAATTACATTATTTTTTTGACCAAGCCTTTATTATTGTTTGTCTGAGCCCTTTTGAATATTTATTCTTAATAATAATTAGAGCTGATGTTTTTAACATGACGATTTTGAAATACCTAAACATGGTAACACATACAAAGTCTAAAGATTATTGCAGAATTTTCATAAAATACAACTAAGAAATAAAGAAAAAAAAATTACTTTATTGAAAATTGCCTTTCACCTTTGCTTTTGCTGCTTGAAATGGAACCAAATATCTCAGTACCTAATAAAATAGAAGCTCTATAATTGAATAATGTTGGAGGACTTTAAAAATCCCTAAAACATTGTTACAGATTTTTAGTATCCCTGCTTTTGCAAGTAAAGCTTTTACGTTAATTAGTGTCTCCACATTCTTATAGATTTGGAGATGTCCCAGAAAAGAGTTTCTAGGGATTGGAAGGCTCTGGCAGACTTCAGCAAAACGTAATAGATCAGAGTAGAAAAGACCATTTATTTATCCATTTATCTGTCCATCCCATCGTGAAATGACGAAATGTCTCCTGTAAATTAGTATGAAATCATGATCCTAGGCAACTAAAATACCACGTTACTCTTTGATTCTGTGCCTTTATAAACAGCCTAGAAAGGAGGAAGGTAGACATCTTGGACTTACAGGCACACCATTATGCTGACAAGCCTCCAAAGCTCCATTTTCCAGGCAGCAGTCTTCGCATTTCAGTGGGATCCGTTAGAATGAGTGTGCAAAAAAGCACAAGACCTGTTGTAACTAAAATCAATTTTATTTTTTTTTAAAAAGATGTTTTTCTGAAGGGCATTTTGAACCTTTTGCTGCAATTGCAGTGACATTTCTTCCATATTTGTATTACTAAGACCTAAAGTATTGGCTTGTTATTATCCACTGTAACTCAGGTAGAGACTGAAAGTGTAAAATAATCAAGCACATGGACACCAATCATCGTCAGAAAAAAAAAAAAGGGAAATTAAAACTTGACAAAGCCGATGTGCTCTGGGGCAACCCAAGATAAACATTTGTTCACAGGAGGATGACAAGCTTTACTTTCCTTGGCAGCTAGGAAAGACACCAGTATACACTAGAGGAAAGAGCCCAATTAAGGCAATTAAACAAGCAGCAATCAGAAGCTGACCAAGTTGAAAGCTTTTCAAAATGCAAAGAGTCATGTTTGTGATAGATGACATTCCTGTATGCTTGGATATTTCATACATTTGCTTTCTTGCTGTAGCTCCTGTTTGATCAGTCAGGGGACAGTATTTAAACTCATACATTGGTGTAATTTACTTTATACTCCATTACAAGTTAGACAAATGTATTGTCCTGGTAAATTTGGGTCAAGAGAATAAATTAGAATCGCATTTCTACGCCTTCCAGTTTTCCTGGTTATAGTTTGACAGTTTTGTTACTAAAACCGTAAATCTGGTTGAGTTCATCATAAATGCAACGTGAGAAAAGCAAAGATAACTGCACTTGCAGTTTTGAACAGTTTTTAATTTAGGAGCAAGGATTACTACCCTGCCCAGAAACAGGACTGGCTTTATTACTCATAGTTGCCTCTGGGTAAATACCACGTTTTCCCCCTCTCCTAAGATCCACAAAGGATCACAGGACAACATCCAGAGTCCAATTGCAGCGGAGAAAATCTTTGAAAACCCTGTAAACAAACCTGATTCGGGCTGTAATCCAGTTTTCCATTTTGCTTCTGCACACAGAAGCAAAACGTAGCTTGGATGGAAATTGTTTACATCTTATTCTAGTAATTTTACCGTGGCATAACCATCTGTTTCCAGCCTGCTGGCTCTAATTGTAGATCAGGAAAATACCGACCCTCCAGGTTCCCTGCGCCTGCCAGTCGGTCGGAGACAGAGCGGGCTCAGGCTTTGTGAGCTCCGCGTGCCTTTGCGCCTGACTGTGATAGCAGTGCTGGAAGGACACAACGTGAAAATGCCCAGAACTGAATATCCTGGTTTGCTTCAATAGGTAAGGACAGGGAAGGCAGTATTACTGTGTCTAAACATGCAATAAACTCCATGGGAAAACCTTTCTGATGATTTCCCGTGAGGTATGGAAAGCTTAATTCAATTATTCACTTATATGATTTTACTGCAGCTTATTGTTGTCCTGCTGTTCTCTCCACCAAACTACCCCCCTGCCCCAGAAAAGAAAAAACCACCACCAAACCTGTATCAAAATCCTTCAGATCACACACCCACTTTTAGACCTGATGTTGAGTTATAAAGAATGGAGCCAGGTAGCCCAAATTAGACAACAGAATACTTAAGCATATGCTTAATTAAAAGATTAAGTACTGGGATTTGAATATATCTTTAAATGCTTTCCTGTACTAGGCCATAAAACAGAATGTCACTTTCCAGTCTAATTTTCAGCTATCGTTTTCTCTGCTACAGCTACAGGAGAAATCTCCAACCAAGCTGCTACACCGGTTACTGAAAGCACATCAGGACTTGATCACCTGCCAGCTGCAGCTACTAAACAGGCTGTTGCAGCTCAGAAAATGCCTCCAGCTGGCATGCCAGCCTCCAAATGGCTTTTCCTGCCCCAGGGCCCTCTTCCCTCTAATAAATGTAAAATTACAGGGGCTTGCCATTGGTTTGGGTTTTTTTATCAGCCTTAAGGAGCTGTAGGAATAACACCTAGCATTTGAGTTTTGGAGTAGCCATTTGCAATATTGTAGCACGCAGCTATATTGAATGATGTCCCATGGAGTTTTCGAAGTTAACTTGTGCAATTTTTGTTAAAAACTTACAAGCTCTAACATTTATTGTAAAGTTTCCTTCAAAGTACCAGCACTTCTGCAGATGAGTGGGCTTCTAAATAAATTCTCAAAGCTGTACCACTGATGGTCTTGTGTTCCTTAACCACATTGCAGCTTTAGTACTTGGGAACCAGAGGATGAAACTAGCTGATGCTCAGCGCTTTGGGGTTTTTATTTCCATTGAAAGAATGCATTTCTTTTTCAAAATAACTACACTGCCCTATCCTTCTGCTTGACAAGCCTCTTGAAGCCTCAGTGTCAGTTGACTAAGAAGCACATCCATGTACTTTACATACAGTGTAGGTACTGCCAAGAAGCTGCTCCAGTAACAGTTCCCAAGATACTTTTCAACGCTTCTTTGAGCACGTTATGTTTAGGAGGACACACAGCTTTTAAGGATTTCAATTAACCTCATCTAGCAAGAAACAATCTACAAAACTCCAGCTTATCCACAGGAAAAAAAAAAATCCAACACAGATACATTGCAGAAAGCAAAATTTTGAAATATGCCTTTTGATATTCTGAATCAGAGATTTTAAAGGGAAAAAAAAAAAACAACACCAAAAAAAAAGGCCATGAAGTGTCATTTAGCTGTGGGGAAGACACCTGTGATTAATTTTGGCAAGGCAGCTGTCCTGGGGAGGGCTAGTGGATATTTTTTTCTGGGTGTTCCTTGCTCTGTGATGCTGCTTTAAAAGGGCCCTTCTGGAAAAGAGCCTGCTCTTAGGTGGTGAAGCCCAGTGCTTCTCTGGATATTCAGCATGTTACCAAGCCAAGGGACGCTGGCCTGCTTTTGTGGACCAGGTAAGCAGACCAGTTTTGGCTGGGAACTCTTTTTCTTCTGATCAAAATGCCCTTGAGCTTCTCTACTTAAAAAGTGAATTTTCCTGATTTGTATTCTAATAAAGACTCAGTTCAGTCTGGAGGTATTTTAATCTGTGCAGGGAGCTTGCTGTAGAGAAAGGCATTCCTCTCTCTGAGTGCTGGCCTGGGGTCCTCTCCCATTAGGAAGAAATGGCTGAGTGAGTGCTACTTTTAAACAAAAGCCTGACCAGGCTGGATTTAAAATGTTGTTGGAGGACAGTAAGCAATATGGTACTGTAATTTCACATATTTTTAAACTAAATGCAAGATTTTCTTAGCTCTGTAGGTTCTTATAGACGCTAACGTACTGTATGCTGTAGCTCTTAAATGTTCCTGAATTATTGCAAGTGCTAATGGGAACACAAAAGTATTTTTCACAAACAGAGAGAGATGCTTTACCCTTTGGTTTGGTTGATGTTTTATTCTTTTGCCTGGTGTTTGGAAATACCAGTATTGCTGAAAATGGTTAACCCTTTCTTGTGTATTTCCAAGGTGGGAGCATGTGTTTGGTGGTGACAAGGAATGTGATAAAAAAGGAGGTTTATTGGGTGCTTGTTTGTTAGTTTTAGTCTGGATGAATGTTTGGGTTTCTCAAGGGATGAAATGCAGACATTGGAAGCTGGCTTAATTTCAGGATTTCATTGTGTTGTCTTTACTAAAAATGTAACCTCAAAGAAACAAAGAGTTATGTTAGGGAAGAAGCTGGCAGTAAAGGCATTTGTGCACTTGCTACTTGTGGGCTTAAGCAGTTGGAAGCTGCTGCTGAACAAGAAAAGGGCTGATGGCTCAAACACAAAATTACCTGTGACATGAAGGCAAGGGCTAGGGTGATGGATGCTGCCTGGCTCCTCTGGGTCACCACAGGAGTCTCCATGAAGTTGTTGCCACTATGCGTCATCTTGTTGATCGGTTAAACATACCTTTGTTTCTGAAAGAAGAAATAGGTTTTGAGGAATGAGGTTCTGGAATAAGGGTCCCCAGCAGGAATGCTAATGTAAAACTGAATTTATAGAACTAGTAACACAAACTACTGGCTGTGGTCTGGAGTCCAGGGCCCAGGAGGTACATCTCAGTTCTGTGTTCCCATGTTGTTTTTCTCAGGTACAGGGAGCATATGAGGGCTGCTGGAACCAGCAGAAGATTGTGATAAAATGAGTTAGAATAATATTCCTCTATTTGCCTGTGTTAAAAGGGCTCCTGTAAAAGGAACATTACAAAAGGCATTTTTTTGCATTTTTTTTCTAACTTTCTGGATTCAGTGGGGGAATTATCCATAATCATAGATCAGCTTCTTGAAATCTTAGAGCAATATGTTCCAGCATTCATTGATGATGCTCAGATGAGTAAGTAAATCAGAGGGTTAACAGTCTGAGAAGTGTTACAACATTTGCAATGCATAGCCAGTTCTGAAAGCTACTTCACAAAGCAGCTGGTGATGATACAAATGACACTGCACAAGAAAAAGATTGTTATCCAGCTGTCAACTGTCTTCTGTGTTCTCATCCATCAAGTGTTTTAGAGGGCCACCTTCCTACGCTGCTGTAATTTAAGCCTTATAGCTGTGACATCCTAGGTCCATTTTATGCAAATCTAAATTATCTGTATGCCAAAATAAGTCTTGACCTCCCCCCGTGTCAACTTGAAAACTGAAAAATTCAGTAGATCTTTCTATTCAATATACATAGATGCATATAGAAGAGCATTTCCCAGCTTCAAAGTTCCCTAGTAACAGATAGCTACCGCTCTTGTTTTGCTTTTTGTTCTTTGCTTTTGCTTTCATGATTTTTATGGCAGTTCTTGCAATAGATCAGGTGTGTATGTGCAGCAATAGCTCTGCAGCTAAACAGGTTGCTCCCTCCTTTCCAGCTATTCCATTAGTCAGTAGTAGATTATTCATAGTTAAGAGTAAGAACACAGATGTAGGAAGCATGCATGTTTTCTTTTCTAGTGATGCTGTCATTAAGAAGTCTTAATGTTTTTTTCTCAAAGCTTACCTCTGAAAGGCATGCTTTAAGTGTAAATATCTAATTTCATTAAAATAATACTTTTATGGTTAAAAATACATCTAGAAATCTGAACAGATTTCACTCTAAAGATTCAGAAACCTTGTTTTATCTCTCATAGCTTGTGATGTTTAGTCAATCTGCAAATGCTTCAACAGGAATTGGTGAATATAGTCCCAAGCCAGTGTTCAACGACTCTTGCAAGTCTTTTTAGCTGTATTTAAGTATTTGGATGCTTTAATATGTGAAGTATGACAGCCATAATACTTCTGAGACCTGCCAAATATTCATTGACAGTAAACATTCATGAAGTACTGGTAACTTTCATTCATGTTTTGATACGAAAATTAATGTCAAAAGTGGGATGTTGCCTTGTCTGTAAAGTTATGGTGGGTTACTCTCTTCCCCCTCACAAGCAGAGTGATGGAGCAGGGCTGAGGCAGCGGGAGCAGGGCTGATCTCTGTTCTGGCAATTTTAATGTATTACTGTGAGTCTGAGTGGCAGTTTCAAACAAGAATTAGCTGCAGGAGCCTGAGTTGGGCTGAAATTAGGTGTGCAGTGCAAGCTACTGTTAATGGTTATTGCTGCTGCACTCCTAGCCTGTCTCGTCTTGCTTTTCTGGGACCTGTTGTGACTCTGCTGCTGGGGGCTCATTGAGACTGTGAGCTGCATAGGTGCAGAGCAGGAGACTGGTCCCAGCTCCATCCCTGGCTCACTGAGATGTTGTGCAAGGTGGCATGCTCAAGGGCTTTACGCAGCCTTTTAGTCTTGTGTGGCTCTGCCTTAGGTCCTCAGGACCTGGCATACTGAGATAAGCATTGAGCTGCGGCTTGCGGTCAGGTCTTCAACTTGAGTTCGGTCTTATGGGCCACAGTAGATACTACAGAGCGTAAGAGTACTGGCCTGGCTGGATGTTCAGTGCATGTGGGTCAACAGGGAATGGTATTTGAACAAATCTGTGTGGCGCTGTGTGTCTTTTATGACAGTGTTTAGGCTGTTCGTTCTGCTCATTGTAACTATGTGAAACAGAAGAAACAAAGTATGCTGTTTCTGTTCCCAGAATAAACCCTGATGCTTTTTCTCCACTCAGTTGCTATTGCCTAATGACTGTAATATTTCTGAACTTCTGCCCTCGCTGTTGTCGTGTAGGAGTCCTTCAGTCTAACTTTGCATCATGTAATGTGCTATTTCTTTTCAACGCTTTATTTTAGTGTTGCATTTAACATCTTGTAGACAGTGTCCACACTCCCATAGCCTGGTGCAAGACCACCAGTTTAGATCATTATATTATGCATTTCTATTGCAATTCCTAAATCCATGCCAATGTCACTTTTACACAAAGTCAGTGCTTCCTAGGTTCTCTTGCCACTTAATTGGAAGTACTCTTGACAGAAATGACAGATATGCCTGAGGAAGAGCTAGTGTCTCGGGGAGAGTGTTAAGATAACTTCTAAAGCTGAAATTAATAAGTAGATGAGTTTCTGATGATGCTCTTGAATAAAGTGGTTAATCAATAAAGCACACTGAACAAAAACACTCATTCATTATAAGTGCAGGGGCTTGTCTGTGGCTAGAAAAGAGAAAATATGAGCAAAACTTGCTTTTGTGGTGTTAACAGGATTCTTACAGTGAAGTATAAGGTTTTAATGCAATTGTTGATTTATCATTTTCTAGAAATACATTGTAAATCTTTTGTAGTCACGACAAGAAGAACAAGTAGAGATGGTTTTAGGATGTGTTGGTTGAGGAATGTCTCTTCTGCCTCTGGTACACGGTATTTTTATGACTTGTTTTCTTGTTTTATGCAAAACAGCCTTAAGGACCACAGCTGCCACCTACTTACTGGTTGGACAGGCTGGCTTTATAAAATATACACTGGTACAATGATTTTTCTCCTTTTCTTTTGCATATTTTTCGGATTCTACTTTCAGTACCATTTTTAGGACCCCTCCTAAGCAGTCTGTTTCTCTGTGTGGGTAATATAGGCTTCCCTACAACTGTCCTGTCAATGAAGACTTTGACTTCACTGCCGATCAAGCCCAACAGATACAAGTCTATGCAGGCTGCACCATAACTCTTAACTGCCATCTTGTAGTATTTTTGACCTAGTATTTCTATTCTAACTATTTTATTCCTTGCAGCAAGGAGAGGCAGGTTGATTGTCATTCAAAAGATATCAACAAACTGATCCCTTCTGTGCATCTGTTCTTCATCTTGTCTGTCCCATGTTATTTTCTTTGTGATAAAACTGGTTCAGTTTTCCTTGCACACTGTTGGCTTTGCTATTCGCTCTATGATTCAAAACCGTGTTCTTCAATACTGCTGATAGCCACTATAAAATAATTCTTAAGTATCTGTAAGCAAAGTGCTTGTCAATGTTTGCCTGTGGCACATGCTGCTCTTCCCATGAAGCTTTCCTGATGTTGAGGGAAAGTTCCCACAGCTAAATTATGGAAGTCTCTTTGCCGGTTGTTCAAATCCAGTTTCTTGGTAAGTTACAAGGGTAAATAATGCAGAATCACTTGCATGTGTTTCTTAGTCAGGATAGCTTCTGCTAGTAAACAGGTTCTCAATTATTTTTCTCTCTATATACTTCCTGAAATGGGTTTTTTGACAAGGATGGAGGTTCTGTGTAAACAGCTTCAAAATGGGAGTTTGTGGTATCAAGGACAGATTTGTAAACCTGTGTATTGTTACATGCTTTTAGTAAAGTGACCATGGTGAACAGGTGTGTCAGGGCTTTGCTGAAGCAGGGCTATGCTTTTTTTCATGTGCCTTTCACAACATCTTTTCCTGTGGAAGAAGTGTTTTTCCAGCCTGAAAGCGCATTCTCGAGCAGGGATGGTCCTCACTGAGCCTTCTGGTGGATTTTAGCTGCAAATGTGGGACTGGCCAACTTCATAACGCATCTGCCCTGATAGTCCTGCTCCTCTGCCTTCGTAGTTACTTGTATAGTTGCACAGTATGTTTCCAGCTTGGTCTAAACTCTATGACACAGAACAAGTTTCAAAACAAGACTAAACTGGCAGTACGTTTTGGACTCCATCCTAAAAATACTTGGTTTTCACTGTTCCTCAAGGACCATTTCAAGAACACCGACTCTGTTTTGATTTGTGTGCTTTCCTGGTTTTTAGATCCAACCTAATATAAGAATTCCTCATGTAGATACAGTCTGGCATTAGGACATCCCTTTAGGCTGAGATTATGTGGCCTCAGAGTAACATAAGTCAATGCAGAACTGAAGGTGGGTTGCAGTTCCTTTTGTCATAATATGATGTGTTTTCTACTGTACCTTTTGTTTATACTCTAAGCAATTAACCTGTGATAACAGCCACATGCAGAAAGCAGCTGAGTACCTTTTGTACTCCTTTTCCCCATTTATCCCAGTCGCTAATGAACTCTCTCCAAGGAGCTTTTATTCCTGTGGGCGCTATGTAATTGTTCATGTATGACTTCTAGACAAAGTAAAAAATGGAGAGGAAGTGAAAAAACTTCCTCAGTGCCTCCCCAAACCACACCGGTGTTCATCTGTGCCTCAGTGGAATAATGTACGTGATTGTGAGCTGCTTTGGGTTTCACTAATGTTGTTAAGGGAGTGGATCCCTGCAACAACTTAAGTGCTATTCCACAAATGTTGCTTGTGGGAAGGACCGGTTAGGAAAATCAGGTATGTGTAAACCTATTAAACTTTGAAGCAAGGGAAAAAAAGTGACTGCAGCATGGTCAGATGGCAAAACTCTGATTGTTTTCAGTAGGATCAGTATTTTAAGAATTGGTCCTGCTTCTCCGTTGACTGAGAAGGGGGGGGAAATCACTCCTGTGTGAGTGTAGCAGGATGGTCATTCAAGAACATATATATCCGCAGACTCTATGGGTGATACTTCTCAAATTCATTTGCAACTTCCCTTCTAAGAATCTTCTTATTTCCAAAAGTACGGTCTTAGTGAAAGCATGAGGTTTTACAGGTATTTCCTGATTTTTATTGCATGTTTTAAGTTGACCTTATCAAAACAGGGAATTTCTAATATCTTTCTAGGTGTGTAGGAGTATAAGCTAAGCAAATCTGAAGCTGTGTTGTTTTAATGTTTTATAGTTGTTCAGTAGGTTTTATGTTGAATACTGGACAGCCTGTCAGTGTTATGCTGAACACTGGAGATTTTGATTTATCACTGCTACTTCAGTATTTCAATGCATTTGAAAACAATCAGACTCCCTTGCGTGGGTTATTTGAACTAATTCTGCTCATTTTCATCCTGGGACTGGGGGAAGAGACCTGTGGATTTGGTACAGTCAAGCCTGTCTCTGTGTACTTGCATCCCGAGTCCCTGCTGGAAAAGTGATCGTGTCTTTTCCTTTGACATTGTGGCTAAAATGGCTTTTCTCTGCCTGCTGTAAAAGGAGCAGGCTTTTGTCACATCTCCTCTTGACCCTGCACGTTCCCTCAGGGATGCAGTTTCTTCTCATCAATGTCTCTTTTACACAGAGCTATAAAATCACATATGGCCAAGCTCTGCCACCAGAGCAGTGTGTGTTTCCACTGTGGGACGCACTTAGGTGAATCTGGCAGAGTCAAATTTCTACTAAATCATACTCTTTGCTTAAACCAAGCATATTTAAAATTTCAGTAGTTAATGTGTGTTCACTGAGCTGAAAAATACGTGGGTCTGTAAACAGTGTTTATGAATATAAGATGCTTATGGAGTACCTACTACAGCAGTTTAAAGCAAGTATATGTGGGAAATGTTCCTTTACACCTGCTGCATAGGGATGAGCTGGTCGGCCCAATAAAGCAAGCAGAGTGCAATCACCCTCATGATTGCTAAGAGCAAATTATGGATGGATTCTGTCTCAGTTTTCTTAATTACAAAAACAAAACTGGGTTTTGTGGCTATTGATCTTGCTATTTACTTCACTAGTCATTTAAACAAGTGTGGAAGGGAAGTCTTAAGCATTTCATTACCAAGTAATCATTTCCATAAAGTAATTGTTGTTTGTGTCTTTAGGCATTCTGACTGCATTTTTCTACGTGGAAATTGAGGATAGAGAGGTTCAGAATCAGTGTGCATGTTAACTTTCTGGATCTCAAATCTATTCTTTTCCAAGCACTGTTTTCTATGATACTCTATGTAATTAGTGCAAATCCTCTTACAGTGGTAGCCCTCCTTGCAACTAGATAATTTCAGCCTGGAAGAAGCAATTTGCTTTTTCTTTTCCCAAAACACTACCTACCCCAAGGATGAAGAAACTGCTGGATTCAGGTTCATCTGAAGCTGATGGTGTCTGGCAGTTGACTAATAGACCTTCGGGTGCATCCTCAGGGGCTGTGCTTCTCTTCTTTTTTTCCTCATGAGAACTATTTTGCTTTATCACCTGACCAGGGTTTGAAATACTCAGCTAGAGCTGGTTTTTCTGCAGCCTGTGTCAAGAATCAGGTCTGTCACTGTAAAAAGCACAAATTTGCAGGATCTGTGCTAGGGTCAAAACTTTCACACTAACAAAAGATGTCTCTACCTGCCTCAGTGACATGCAGCAGGGAATATTGAAGTAATATAGATGAGACTTCAAATAATAAACCTGCTGAGCCAGGAAGATATTGAAAACAGCAGCAGAAATCTAGTCTCTGCTAATGGGTCACAGTGCGCTTGTTGGTCTTGTACTATGCAGGGAGACAGAGGCTGTGTTTTTCAAGGAGCTGCCTAGGTAATCCAGTTAAGGTGTATGAACATGTATATATGTATACAAATACAGTTTTATTGACTTAATAATTTTATTGATTTATTTAATCACAATGAAATGTGTTCCTCGAATACATCCCTTTGTAGTTTAAATGGGCTGCTGTAAGTCTACCAGTCCTGAGAATACTTAAATTAGTGGGGTGGGTCTTTGCACCGTTCCTATGCCAAAGGTGGAATTGGGTGCTCTGTAACATACAGGAGTTACTCTACCTTTTAGTTTAGCAGTTTGTTTTGCTTTGGGTGGTGGTTGCGGCCTGGAGGCTGGGCATGAGCCAGGGGAGAGCCACTGTGCAGGACATGAGAGGTCAGGCACGAGCCTCACATGTGCTCTGGTGTCAAAAAACAAAGGCTGACCAAAAATCTGCCTACTTTTCTCCATTTTGCCTCTTCAGAAAACTTCCTTAAAAAACCCTCCAAACTTCATGGCTTTCCTCCTCAGACAAAAGGTTTATACAACTCTTGAGACAATTTGTGGGTATTTCACCTAGTTAGTAGAAAGCTAATTTAATTACTTTCAGTAGATAGGCGTTTTCTGTATGTCTGTACATAGAATGGAAGGATACCACCCTTGGCTCAGGCTGGTATGGTAACAGCAAAAAGACATGTATTTCTTAATGAAAACTGCTGACAGGTGTTTTAAGTCCAATGGTTTTGTCCCTTCTGCCTTCATTTTTAAGAGCGTTATATCTTCCATCTCTTTCTCAAAAATAATATGTAACAGTTTCTGGACTAGTTTGTAGGTCTCTTAAGATCACAAGAATGCAAAGGGATACCTAAAATGCTCATCCTCCTATTACTTGAGAAGCTGCAGCAAGGTCTCCTTGGTAGATGTGCTACTCCAGTACATCAGATGTTCTTTCTGAACACATTTTCTTTGGTTTTTAGCTACTTATTCAAATATATTAAAAATACTGGCCCGGACTGCCTGGCTGTATTTTACTGGCTTATCTTTGTCCACAGTTTGAAACAAGACTTATTCCTACCTCTACATCCACCCCCAAAAACTATTACAAGAGTTAGTGTTGATGTTTTTCCTACATTGAAAAAAAAAAAAAAAAAACCGAACAGGAAATAATCTTGCCTTTATTTTGTGAGTGAAATCTATTTGAATGTTGGAAGAACGTAAAGTCTTGTGTTTCTTTAATCATGTTGTATAAATGGATTTTAGAAAACCTGCATGTGTATCAGTGTAAGTAGTATGCGCTTTGTCAAAGTTTCATCCATCTCATGGGACTAACTTATCTATTCATGCAGGTTTTTGCCTGAGGAGGGAAGATTAGAAGAAAAGAAACTTTAGTAGGAGCTGGTCTCCTTTGATCACACGTTTTATGATGTACGTTGCAGCATTTTAATGCCAGAAGTCTGCTAAAAGCTTAAAAGATCTGAATTTAGAAATCGAAAAGCAAAGCAGGCAACCTTTCTGTAGAAAAGACCAGTGAACTGATAGTGGCAGTGTTCTTAAATACAACAGATGCACTAAAAATTAATACTTCATTATGCAGTCTTGCCATGAATTTGAGATTTTCTGAAGACTGGCTTCTTGTATTCATCTCGGAACCATTTGTCCGATATTTTAATATTAAAAATGGGTTTTCCTTGACCCCCAGGAAAAAACCTAATGGGTAACTGACTCTGGCAGTCACTTCCAGATTGTCAGATTAGCTTGTAAGAAATGGCCTTATAGCTTAAGTCAAACTCTAAGTGACAAGAGCTTTAGATTTTCCTTTTGTTAAAAGGGATTTGATCCAAACCATTGTAAATTGTACATGTAATTCAAGGTATGGAGCCAGTTGTGATTTTTTTTTTTTGTGGTCAGCTGAAACAACTGACATAAAAAGAAGCAGACTGGAAGGCACTAAGCCAAACCTCAGGTGAGAGGTAAAATGTTGAGTCGTTTGGAAAACCAGAAATGGCTTTGTATATGGTAGCGCACACACTGCTGTTTACATAGAAAAGAGATCTATATTTCCATGTCCAGCTACTGTTTTACCAAGTAGTATGAAACATGCCTTTCATGCAGTGTTAAAGTTATTCTGCATTGTAACTTTTCTGGAGTCCAAATTCATCAATGTACTGTGCTGTAACTCTTAAATATATCTGCAGTAGGTGCAAACCTTGCTTTGTACAAACTAACTCTGAACTGATAGAGCAATTTCTTGAGCTTTTTTGTTTTTCCCTTTCACTTGTCCTAGTTCCACACATTCTTCTTACAATCCAAAGCCTGTTTTTCATTTCTGTGCCCTAAAAATCTTTATAGTTAGTGTCCATGCTCCCTCAACACTGTCACTGAACCAAGCTACACAGATTTAGCTCTTTTAATCTTCTCTAATAAGTCAGTCCTCCTCCATCTGCCTCAATTTTTGTTGCTCTCTGAACTGCCTCCAGTTTGTCTATCTTTTGCTAACGAGGTGAACTACCACCAACGCTCCTGGGTATGAGAATATTCCTCCCTGACTGCTGACATGGTCCTTCATGGTGCTTTCTGTGTTGGGAATAGAAAGGGATTGTGATGAGTGAAGAAGTGGAGGAGTTCATAGACAGTAAAGTATGTGTTAGTTGCAGTAAGTCTGAGATAGAATTGATTATTCATGGCAGACTTTCCTTGTTGGTCTTCTTCCTAATCTGAATTTGGCAACACCCCCAAGTTATGCTGGATTTTCCTTCTCTCAGCTGCCAGCTGGTTCCCCATTTCACCCCTGGCTCCCTCTCCCCTGCTGCCCTTCTGTATGCCTCCTACATGCACTTCGTTGCAGAGTTATGCCTTCTTCCAAGCACCTGGCTTGAATGTGCTGATGTGGGTCACACTCTTTCCCAGACAAGGAGGAATTTGATACACCGCAGATTGCTATATACTCTTAAAATAAGCCTGCTCTGTCTTTTGCAGGCAAGCTGGTTCTGCTGCAGTAGAGCAGGAGATAGTGGGGAAGATCTCCGGTAACCCTCTGCTCCTCTGGGACTTGCTTTGCTGCCTGTGGACCATTCCTGAGAAAGCTCTGCCCTTCAGAGAGGAGATTAGCTTTTATGGCTGAAATTGTGCTGTGACTGAGAAGCAGGTCTCTCTTGGAGCATTAGGCAGTCTTTTTTATGTACTCTAGACCTAGGTCCTAGAGCCACCTCCAAGATAAGGATTGCTGTCTTTAAATTTAACGTGATAATTTAATGGGAAGCCAGCCACAGAGGAAAGCCAGGTTGTTATAGTCTTTGGTGCTGAGGAGATCTTTGATTGCACATGTGCTTACAGAAACACTGTATTTCCTTTCCTTCTCTAGGAAAATTGTCCTAGAGAAGAGGAGTTGTTTGTTATTTGCTGCTGGCAAAACTTTAATTATACTACTTAAAGCTACATTCTTACTGGTATGACATTTAGACTTTGGTAGACTGCTTACCAGTAATATCCAATAGTTCATTAAAGTCATCTTCTTTGTATGTATTTGTTCCATTGTATTTTCTATAGCATATATTTTCAAGACACAAATGACTTGAATAAGTAAGAAACATCGTATGCAGAAATAATCTCTGACACGAGAAACTGAGAAGCTGTGAAAGGGTACTAATTAAAACTGCTGGAGGCTGCATTGAATATAAAGGATCCATCTGTAACAGAGAACTATATTTGCTAGCACTTTATCTTCATAACCAAACAGCAGTCATCAATTTTAACCCATCATGAGAGAAAAGCAATCTTGGCATTATTCAGCTTTCCCCATGCTTCCTCAGGAGTCTTGCATCTATTAAACATTTGTTGGTATTTACCCTTCTCCACCCTTCTCCTGTATCTCTGCTACTCAGTTACTGAAGACTGGGCATACAACGAGCACTTGTATTTTTCGTATCAGCACATGGGAATTTGTACATTCAAATGCATGTCTTACTCTATTCTGAAGTTTGCTGGCGGAAAAAAGACACAAATAAATAAGAAACTTTGCAGTTCTGGGGTCTTTGTTAATGTTTTCATGGAAGTAAGCTACAGTCAAAGACAATCCAAGCTTCCCCTTCTCTCAAGGGATCCTAAGCTTGCCTAGCCTGTCTGTTTATTTTGACATCTCGTCCAGTCAGACAAGAATTTCTGGCTGTTGCTCAGTGCTGTAAATATGTACACTGACAGAAAAGCTTGGACATCTATGAAAGAGAGTGGCTTTTGTTGCATTATTTTTAATCTTTAGAAGTTCCTGCAAATTATATTGTAATTACATTAGCTTTTCCCGGAATATTAATACAAGTCTAGATTTTAGTTTTTAAAACTGATCTCAAGATTTATTCCAAAATTGTTTCAATAATTCATTTTGGGAATCCTTCACTTGCTTGAAAGTTAACAGCTAAACTGGGAGCATCATGAATATTGTTCCTTACATCTGGGCCTATATTTCAGGACCATGGTGCATGCTCCACATGCAGTCCTGAGTCAAACACCCGGAGTACGTTATTCCCTTGCTGCAAAGGATGGGTAGAACTTGTAGTGTGGAGTATCTCCTGTCTTCTAGTGGACATGTTCCTGTCAGTGAAGCTCTCCCTACCTCACAGCAGGCTCTTAAATACCAGTGCCCATCACAGAAAGTTTGTCTTCTCCACGCAACCCTCACATGAAAGGTGGTCTAAGGCAGGTACGCAACAAGCACAAATCTGGTTTCCAGGCCCAAAAGCCAACCTGGAGGCTTTCACTCAGATCCTCTTGACTTGTAGATGATCTAGTCTAGGGAAGGGATTCCCTTCCTCCATGGAGACAAACCTCACTATCTTTCTCAAGAGGAGCAATGTGATGAAAACACCTTATTTCCTTTCCAGAATGAAGCAGGGGAGGGCAGAGGACCTCAGTAAAACGGGTGCAGCCAAACTGTGAGGGTTTATTCAAATAGTTCAGGGGAAACTCCTGACAGGCATTTGGATTTGGCCTTTTCCTTGAAGTGAGCTATAGAGGGTAGGACACGATTACATTTCAAAGTCCAATGAGCCTTAACCTGTTTGGTGGCGTTTAACTGAACCGCCCTATGGTGCTCTGATAGTTCACTCTTGGGGCACTTGTTTGGCTGTGGGGTTCACTGTCATGGCACGTGCTGAGTGCCTACAGCATGGTGGGTCCATCAGCTGCTATGCTCTCCGGGTATCTCACCAGCATGACAGCAGCACCCTGACAGAAGGGTAGACAGCAGGTCACTCTGCAACCCATACATGCAATCCTGCTCTTGCTTTGAAAACCAAAAAAGAAACTACCTGGATGCTGAAAAAGAAATCCTGACATCCTGCCTCCAAGTTCCTGAAGTTCACACTGAAGGTTTGGGCATTTGTCCCTATGTATATTTATAAAGAGGAGGTGAAAAAAAACATCCAACGTGAGCAGCATCTTGCATGCTAGTGCTGTCTGCTGCTGCATTAGCATAGCCCTGATGGGTTGGCGAGCTGCCTGGAAGAAGCAGGCATCTGCCTGTCAATCCTTCTGCAGCCTCCATGCTGGGCAGGGGCCATGCCTGGAGCAAAACCTTAGCTGCTGGGGCAAACAGTGCCTGGCTTCGGCACTGCGGAGCAGCAGCTGAGGCAGAAGTCACATTTAAAATATATTTTATGTTTGAATTATAGTTCTTTTAAATAAGACAAACTCTAGCTGATCCTTTTCTTGTCTAGGAAAGGGAGATTCTGTGCCTTTGAGTGCTGTTGTGTATAGCAGAGCTCAGCTCGGGATAAAGGCTGTGAAATCTGGCTCACTTCCTGCAGTCTGGGTCATTGTATTCTTTGTTGTACCTATATCACTTCAGAGATTTACTGTCCCATCCATGTAAGTTTGCTGAACAGAGGGAAAGCACGTGCCTAGTTAATTTTGATCATCTGAATCTACTACTTTAGAGATATTTTTGACTAGACAAAACAGTGATTTAAAACAAAGTAGCGTCTATGGCCTATTTTCCACTCTTCATAGAATTTAGTAAATATACGTGCATGATGAATCATGATAGTGTCTTCTGCAGTCAGTGCTCCCTGGGATAAACATTTGATGAATAATCAAGCAGAGTTATGTTTATGCGAAGGAGAAAATACAGATACAAGTTTTTGTCTTCAATGGGAACCCTGAATTTAGACATTTTTTGTTTGTTTTTTTTACAGTAGGAGGGAGACCAGTTATGGTATTTAAACAACACAAAGCAAATTCAAACAGGCTTTGTGTTTATGTCAATAGTTACACTGATTGTATATTTTGGGTTTGGGAAAAGTGTTTAAAAGGTTTGTGTTACAAAATCGGCCTGAATAAATGTTGCATACAAAGCTGTAATAACACCTGAAATAACACCTGATGTTGCTTCACAAGACTGGCTTGAAGGGTACATGCTCCATTGATTTTCTTTTTTTTCAGAGCTTATTGCTTGTAATATTTCTGCCAGCACACTCGTTACAACTCCTTGCTATTATCAGGCTGGGAGCTGGCAGCTGAGAGTAACATCTGACATGCTGCATACCTCAGGCTGATGGAGACCCACCCTTTTCAAAGTGATTATGTAGGTTAAAACAGCACCTTTACTGTTTTGAATTCTCTTGCAGTTCTCTCCTTTAATGTTTACCTTATTGCTCATCTGAATGACTGCTTGTTCCAGTCATAAAACTTCACATCTGTGCTGCTTTTGTAAGGAAAGAGCTATGGGGAGGGTGATAATATAATTAGTACTGTCAAGAATATTTTACCAGTATAGTCTGCAACCTAAAAAGGTTACCTGGATGAGTACTTATCCTGCACCCAGGTAAATACTGGCAGGTTCTTTTTCCCATTCTGGACAGCGTACTAGCGATTGCTTTATTTCTCTATAGCAACAGGATCTGGAATATGAACTACTCAGCATTTGAGCTGGACTTCCTCTTTTCTGCAAGAGAAGAGTTTCCCTGAAAATACAGCTACTACCTCAGTTCCGTCCTCTAGTTTGCTGATTGAACTGAATTCTTGTAACCTAATTAAAAAATAAAATTTAGGTTAAGGTAGGGATAATTCCCTAAAGCAAAACAGGATTCAGGCTTTAAAAATCAGTGCTAGCCTAGTGCTGTGGGTTGTCTAGCCTTTGAAGGAAAACAGCCACATGAAACAGCTGAACTCTAACATTTCTGAAGCACGGCTGCAGCTCCTGTTTGTACTGATCAGGGCTCAGTTGGTGTGATTCAGCCCAGCCAACAAAAGCAGGTTGTTTTAGACTGCCTTGAATCAAAATAATGGTGTTTTTATGTATTCTAAGAGTGAAAAGTAAAAAATTTTCTTGTTTTCTACTATTGCAGGTACATTTCCCGCAAAATCAAAACTGTCAGTAACAAATTACTGTTTGTTTAGGATGCCAGAGAACATATCTGACACAAATACCAGGAACATAAACAGTGTCCACAACAGGGAAAACATAATGAATTGGAAACTTTCCTCCGAAGGGCTGTCATGAGCAGGCTCAGTCCTGAACACACAAATGTAGACACTGCCAGAATTATTCCCTAGAGACTGGTAAAGCACACTGCATCTTTAGGCTGAGAGGCTTGTGCTGGGTAACAGCCCAAGACTGCTAGTCTCAGGCTATGTTATCTGCATGGAAGGAAAAGGATTTTTAGCACTGGAGAGAAATCTCTGATATTTCCTCCCACAAAAATGGTTCTCTTCAGCAAGCCTTCAGGTGATTTGTGGAGTGAGGCAGCAGCAATTCATCAGGGCGAGGCAGCTGCCTGCAGGACACAGCATCAAGTTGTCATTGTTCTTCCCAGCTATTAATGAGTTTAAAAAAAAGAAGAAAAACTGGTGAAGATTGATGCAAGTTGCCAAATCAAGGTGATGTACGAGCAGGTATTTTGCCTAATTCCCTCATGTTGTTCAGTTACTGAATTTCAGTCCTGACCTTTTCCTTTCCCACTCTTGAATTTGCCTTACTGCAGTCACGTAGTTCCTCAATACTGCTGGCTTGTACCTGTGCTGGAAGGATTCCTGCTTTGCATGCCCTAGTATATGTGTGTTCTCACCTCATTTTTTTGGCAATGACTGTAAATTGGTGTTAACAAATACCTGGGGGGTCAAGGCCATGAGCTATTGAGTTCATACATTGTTGCCAAGGCCTTGGCAAACTTTTCTTGATGCAGGAGAAGTTTGACTGCAGCCATCAGCAAAGCCCCACCTCACCCTGGCTGTGGTCAGTAATGGGTAGTTACAAAGTAGGTGGCATATTGCTAGTGCTGCACCTACTAGGATTTGACAAGCCCTCTTGGATGCTCTACAACTGGCCTGCCCAGCCATTTCTGTAAGCTGCTTGGAGGGAATTGCTCGCCCCATGCTAACATCACTGTGCAGGTAAAAGCTTGTGCAGTGTCTTAGAGGAGTGCTTTTTGTAGCATGGCTGAAGTTACTGTGAGAGCTGCTGTGACTGTGCCGGTGAGGAGTTGGTCTCCATCTGCCAGAAAAGGCCTGTGAGCAGATGCACTGGCAGAAAGAGACCCTTGGCTGTACTGCAGACATGGCCCATGCTTGTTCCCTCTGACCAGGCTCCAGCAATGCTGCTCTCTACCTGCCTTCACCTCTGCTTCATGTTTCCTTCATTTCTGAACAAATATGTGGACTCTCTACTGCTGTAGAGGAACATCACACTTGAAAAACCAGACTTGTGAATCTGCACATGGGTACAAAAGACTGACTTCAATTGTCCAAGAAAGGCTTTGCACTAGGAGGAATCTTACATGTACTTGTGCCTACCTGCATTGCATACGTAGACTGTCCCCATACACATACAAAACGTAAAGGGCTTGCTTGCACTCACACAAATATGCACTTCTCTTTTTTTATACATGTGAAAATTTATAATATGCATGCTTCAAAAGTGCGGTGTTCAGATCATACCCATTTATACTGGAATTGTTTGATTTCTTTAAGTGAGCAGGGAATCAAAATGTGACCAACATGGATGCTAAAAGTAATTGCTTCTGAGAATGCACACTTGTGCCTCTGGTTTGTAATAGCATAGAAAAGCTATATGTCAGCCTCTGGAGCTGCAAATTATTGCAATAATATAAGTAAATAAGCTGGTTTTATCAGTATAAAAGTTTTCCTGCTGAGCTAGATGTACTGATGTATTCCTGTTTTCCTGAATATAAATGTCTACTACTGATGGAAACAGTCAGCTGTCAGTACAGTACAAATGCAAATTGCAAACTAATGATTGAACAATTAAGATCTAGTGCACAGAGCTTATTGCCACTGGAGGACTGTAATTGAATTCCTATTGCTGTCAGACAGGTTGAAAATTACTGTAATGAAGAGCATCAGTTTTCTACTCTACATCTCATTGTTTCCCAGCCAAGGAGTGTTGCTGTTAATGAGTTTCCCACAAATACATCATTGGAAAAAAAGAGCAACAAATGACAGAGGAAAGCTACCTGTCATTAAAGGGGAAACTAATTAACACTCTTTAGTTTGATTCCCACATGCCCATAAAACCCAGGAATCTTCCTGCAGCAATCCTAGTTGTGTTACTGCATACGCAGAATGAAATTAGTGATCAGACAGCAGCGTATCCAAATACTGGGCGATAGAGTAAATTATTTGATAACTCATTACAATCTCTAGTAGCCCAAAGCCTTTCACAACATAAGACAGCTCTGCTGTCTACTCTAATACATTTTTAAGTAATCTTTGGCTATACACATGAAAGTAGATATTTGTTTTATTAGTACCTTATTTAAAATATACACATGTGCATAGCATCTTAATTACAAGAACCCTTTTTGAAGAATCTCTAGAATGAGCAAATTATAGGAGATACATATTGAAGGATACAAACAAGGAAAGAGTAATGCATTACTTCAAAAAACACACTAGTTGGTGTCTGCTCCTGCTTCTTATATAGGTAAACTTGCTTCTGATATTGCAGGAAAAGCCATGAAATAGGGAGTTGTCTAAGGTTTGTCTGAGTTTCTCAGCTGGGGAGGTTATAGCCTACATTAAGAGCAGCTCCAGGTTCTGGATCACTCTGGGGGGTGGAAAATCCATCTCATCTCAAATCCAAGAAACCAATTTTGCAGTCACTGAAGATGACTGGGATGTCCCATTGCCCTTCCCTTAGCAGTGTCTAGGAGTGAGATGCTTGTATTAGCCAGGCTGTGTCCCTGCATTGGGGGCTGCAAGGAGCTGATCTTCTGAATTGCCTCCAGAAAGGTATAGAAGAACCCACTGCTCCAAACTTCAGTGCATACATTAGATATCTAATGTTAGACTGTGGTAGTACTTCATCTGCACAGTATTTGGAGATGATAATTACGCTGTCTAATAACAGTTCTTGCACTCAGAAATGCCCGAGAGGTATTGTATCCTGCAAGAAAAAAGGAAATATGGTCTGACAGTGTCACTCACCAATTCTTGAGATGTACCAGACTTCCTCTTTCTTGACCTAATGCCTAAATAGATGTATGTATAAAGAACTTGTCTGCTGCTGCTCTATAAATCCAGAGCAACATTTGCTTTGGAGATGTCAAGTTTCCTGTGAGGAGGGCAATTTATAATTTTTCAGTATCTAAGGTGCATTGGAGAGGCTACCAAGGGGATAGGGCTATTGATGAAGCATTTTGGTACATGGTCTGTTTGGCCAGGCCTCTCTCTGTTGTAGCAGCCGGCTCGAGTTGGGCCTCAGACAATACAGGTGCAGATCCAGCAGTACAGAAAGAAAGCATCTGCTTCATCTCAGCAGCTATAAAATATTTTGTTAGACGAGGTCATAAATGCCATATGCTGTGAAACTTACTTGAATTTAAAATATTGCTGTTGTGAGTAATTCTGCCGCTTTAATTTTCAATTGCCCTGCTCAGCATGATTGTGCTTATATTTCAGTATATTAAACATGAAAAGAGAATGAACATTCTGGAATACAAACAAGCAACATGCTGTAAATGTAAATGTCTGAATAATCTAGTCACTTTACAATGTAAAAATTGCAGTAGAACAATGAAATTAGGGGTTCTGCACAGTATTGTGTATCTATTCTCTAATACTCAGAGGTCTTGCCTGTGGTCAGTACACAACTGTACGTACCCCACCATAAAAATGAAGATGAAATAGCGATTGTCCTGCTTGTGGTCTCTTCTCCTAAGTAACTAGCAATAGGGTGAGAGGAAATGGACTCAAGTTGCGTCAGTGAAGGCTTAGGTTGGATATTAGGAAAAATGTCTTTACTGAAAGAGTGGTTAGGCACTGGAGCAGGCTGCCCAGGCAAGTAGTGGAGTCACCATCCCTGGAGGTGTTCAAAAAAACATGTAGATGTGGCACTTCTGGATATGGTTTAGTAGGCACGGTGGTGATGGCTTTGATGGATGGACTTGATGATCTGGTGGTCTTTTCCAACTTTAATGATTCTGTGATTCTACCTAGCTCAGATGATGCCTAAGGAGGGGAGGAGTCCTTTATCCACTGAACTTCCTGCATATTGGTTATTGTAAGTGTTGCATAGTATGAACACCCTGTTCTTGTGATCCACAGTATGTGCTCGGAGTTTATTAGTTACCTGGTTTGTAGCTGAATACATTTACTTTGGACCAGGGGTGGATTCTCAACAGCAAATTACCGGACTGACTGTTGTTAACTTTGATTTCCATATTGGAAGTGTAGATCTGCCTGAATGTTGTATAGTATTTCTGTTGTCACATTGAATATGTAGTACTCTTTAACAGAAATCAACGCAGTATTTATTTTTTCTGTAGATACTAGCAGCTGATGGGATTATCCAGTTCTTATTGCTTCAAGAACCATTAGATCAAAGCAGAAGAGAAGTAGTTAAACACAGATGTAGTTTTCTTTAAGGCACTCCAATGAAATAAACTTTGTGCTAATGCAGAGGTGGTAATGATAAACAACCTTCTTTTGGCAAAAGAAAACCAATTACAATCTAATAAATGTATTATACCCCAGCAGCTAAATAATTCATGGTATTGGAAGAAGGCCTCTGTTCTATAAGTCTTTTCGGTCTGCTATAGTGAGATGTTAATATATCAGAGGAGAGAGATTCACTCCCCACTTATTAAGAGGTTATTGTATGTTAATAGAAAAACGCCCCCAGATATAGGGTTTTCCAGTGCACTGTCTGACATGCTTCAAAAGCAAAAGCCACATAATCAAGTGCCTCAAATTAAAATTAAAATGCTCTTACTTTTACAGGATGGTTTCATCCTTGATGAATACTAAAAGCCTAAGCTTTGTTTGAAGTAACAAAGCCTGTTTCTGTATGATGATGAATGATGTACTCCAAGTGGGTCATTTAACAACAAGCTACAATAAGGCAGGACGTTTTTCCAGGCTAATAATCTCATAACCAGGAATCACCTGGTTTTGGCATCTGAATTCTCTCACTCCAAAGATATTTGCTCATGCTGAAAGAATACCAGGATATCCGGAAATCTCAGCTCTTTCTGGGATCCTGTCAGTTGTGCAATTTATTCCAGGCTGGTGACACCCACATTGGTGGGGATGACTGGGGGATTTGAGGTAGGTACCTCTCTTGAGAGGACTCAGCCCGTTTGATAAAGGCAAGTGATCTTCTTATCCTTAACATGAAAAAAGAGGTATTCTATACCAAAATTATAATAGGCCACAAATAGTAGGAAAAAGCTATCATGTGATAAGTCCACTTGCCCAAAAAGCCTTCATTCTTGCTTACAGTTATGATTTCTAAGTAAAAACCAGAGCAGAAAACTTGTGGTTGTTTTCTCACTGCACATCTGCATGCACCTATAACCTTCTGCTTCCCTGGATGTTTCTGTGTTATCTAGTGTTTTCATCTTCCCCTAGTTCCTGAGGTCTAGAATTATGCACCCAGCTCCACCATAGTGGACACAGGGGAAATCATCCGATGATACTGGAGGGCAGGTTTGGTATGGGAAGTGTTTAAAACAGCTAATTGCCATGCTCTTCATTCCACTTCCAGTACTGAAAGCTTTTCTAGTGCCTACCAAACCCTCGTGCTTTATGCTCATGCATTGCTCATTAGTTAGGGAACACCAGAGAACCCAAGTAGTAGCGACTGGGGGCTGACTGGTGTAACCTGAAGACCGTCCATTTCCCACTGTGCGGCCCCATCTCTATGAATAAGTATAGGAAATAATCCCTCCTATGAAAAGATTTGTTATAACTTCCAGCTCATTGGATTAGTTCCACACTGAAACGGCATTTCGTGTGGCTGATTTGCATTAGCACTAAGCCAAGCTTGGCTGCACACACCGCCTCAGCAGAAAACATCGTCTGTGTGATGTGAGGTCTGTTTATCAGATGCAATGCTGGCTGCTGTCTGAGGGGAAAACCTGGCACCAGACAAAATCAGAGGGCTTGTTCCTGAGTGTGATATCTTATATACCAAAATTCTATGTTTTAATGCAGGTTTTTTGTTCTAGGCCTAAAGACAGATAATCAACCACTCCCATTTTCTTATAGTAATTCTTTAAAAAGCCTTAGTTTTGACAATCTCCATTTTTCTTCTCTTCAAGGTATTTATGCCTCTGAAAGAGGAAAAAAAATCTCCTTTCAGAACATCTCTTTGCAAAGCAGATGAGTCTTGTGGATTATCCTTGCTTCATCTAGAAAAGAGCCATTAATACTTCTCAGATGCTCTTTTCTTCACCACATATTTTTTCTATTAAGGGAACTCCATCACAGTTTAAAACAAGCATAATGGAGTTTTCAAGGGCCATGGATGTAATTCCTCTATAAACTTTAAAAAAATGAAATTACTGAGGTGCTGTTAGTCTACAGCAAGAGCCACATTTACAAGATAAAAATGCCAGCTCAGATTCAGCTATCAGTTCTGGATGTACTCAAATGGTTATTAACATAACTTGATATTGATCCCAAGAGAATAATTAAATGGCTTTAGCAGTGTTAAAAAAATTATTTGCGATGGATTTGTCCTTGTTCTGTGTTTGGTCTAATCAGCACAAAGAACAGTAAAGTAAATACTGTTAACTTCACCACCTTTGTCTCAATTTAAAAATGTGAGAAAAACTCTGCTCCAGTTTTCTCCATTACTGATTTTCCTGGGGAAGATTTTGAAATTCACTTCTAGAGCCAAATTCACTTCTGTCATATGCACAAAACCACTTGCATCATAGCTAGTGTGGATATGAAGGAACAAGTCAGAGTTCCTGCTTTTAGTGGTCTTGTCCACTGTTTTTGTGAGTAGGAAAACAAACATTCAGCTCACTTCTTTTTTTTTTTTTTTTTTTTTTTTTTTT